>OGHO01000003.1_pt1 | contig 255831 bp, 231 predicted proteins | sample 1571421 | NCBI WGS metagenome assembly OGHO01 (sample SAMEA2581937, study PRJEB24529) | metagenome | biome: Human gut stool | place: China | collected 2011
CGCGAGCTGGGTTCAGAACGTCGTGAGACAGTTCGGTCCCTATCCGTTGTGGGCGCAGGAAATTTGAGAGGAGCTGTCCTTAGTACGAGAGGACCGGGATGGACGTACCTCTGGTGTACCGGTTGCAGACCAACTGCACAGCCGGGTAGCTATGTATGGAACGGATAAACGCTGAAGGCATCTAAGCGTGAAGCCGCCCTCAAGATAAGATTTCCCATTCTTCGGAAGTAAGATCCCTTAAAGATAATGAGGTTGATAGGTTGGAGGTGTAAGCATGGTAACATGTTCAGCTGACCAATACTAATAGATCGAGGGCTTGACCAAAAAAAGATTACTCAAGGATTGCTAAGTTTGTATTCAGTTTTGAAGGTGTAATGCCTTAATAAAAGAAAGATTTCCGGTGATGATGCGCCTAGGGGACACACCCGTTCCCATTCCGAACACGACGGTTAAGACCTAGGCGGTCGATGGTACTTGGTGGGCAGCTGTCTGGGAGAGTAGATGGTCGCCGGAATCCAATTAGAAAAATAGAATCGCAAAAGCGGTTCTATTTTTTTGTCTGAAAAAGTATAAAAAACATAAAAAAGAAATCCCTTTTCAACACAAAGGATTTCTTTTTTTATGGGTATTTTTTATTTTGCAGTAATATTTCTTGCTACATGGACACCGCTTGCGGAGGCATGAGAAAGAGAATGTGTGATGCCGCTGCCATCGCCGATGATATACAGCCCATCATAGCGGCTCATAAGCTGTTCGTTGACTGCAACCTCCATATTATAGAATTTTACTTCTACACCATAGAGGAGGGTATCATCATTTGCTGTGCCGGGTGCAACCTTATCGAGGGCATAAATCATTTCGATAATGCCATCCAGCAGGCGTTTTGGCAGGACCAAGCTCAAGTCGCCGGGGGTTGCATTCAATGTAGGTGTAACGAAGGATTCCTCTATACGCTTTGGTGTGGAACGTCGTCCACGAATCAAATCGCCGAAGCGCTGCACAATTACACCGCCGCCCAGCATATTGCTCAGGCGGGCAATGGATTCGCCATAGCCGTTGGAATCCTTGAATGGCTCAGAAAAATGCTTGGCAACCAACAAAGCGAAGTTTGTATTGCCTGTTTGCAGGGCAGGGTCTTCATAGCTATGCCCATTTACAGTGATAATGCCGTTTGTGTTTTCATTTACAACAGCACCCTTGGGGTTCATGCAGAAGGTACGCACCTTATCTCCGTATTTCTGGGTGCGGTATACGATTTTACTTTCGTAAAGCTCATCGGTAAGATGAGAAAAAACCTCCGCGGGCAATTCCACGCGCACACCAAGGTCAACGCGGTTGGATTTTGTGGGGATTTCCAGTTCATTACAAATGCGTTCCATCCACTTACTGCCGCTGCGTCCAACGGAAATGATACATTTTTCGCAGGAAAAGCTTTCCTCTGCACAATTTACCGCATAGCCATTTTCCAGAACGGTGACGGAATTGACGGGTGTATCAAAGAAGAAATCCACCTTATCCTTTAGATGCGCATAAAGATTTTCCAGCACAATATAATTTATATCCGTACCTAAATGACGCACAGAGGCATCCAGAAGGTGCAGGTCATTTTGGATGCAAAGCTTTTTAAATCTTGTGCCTGCGGTGGAATACAGCTTTGTGCCGGCACCGCCATAACGCATATTGATGGTATCAACATACTGCATTAAATCCAATGCACGTTTTTTGCCGATATATTCATATAAAGTACCGCCAAAATCGTTGGTGATGTTATATTTCCCATCGGAAAAGGCACCTGCACCGCCAAAGCCGCTCATGATGCTGCAGCTTTTACAGCTGACACAGCTTTTGATTTTATCCCCATCAATGGGACAGTGGCGTTTATCGAGCGCATGACCTGCCTCGAAAACAGCAACCCTCATCGTGGGCTTTTGCTGCATCAGTTCATAAGCAGCAAAGATACCACCGGGGCCTGCGCCGATAATAATGACATCATAATTCATTTCTTTTCCTCCATTATCTCTTATTTATAGCCGGATTGTTGTCCAATCCTCGCAGTTCCATACCTCTGTCACCACATCCTGATAAAATTCCGGTTCGTGGCAGATAAGCAGGATACTGCCCTTATACGCCTGCAATGCGCGCTTGAGCTCCTCCTTTGCATCGACATCCAGATGGTTGGTCGGCTCGTCCAGAAGGAGGACATTCGTTTCGGTATTGATGAGCTTGCAAAGGCGCACCTTTGCCTGTTCGCCGCCGCTGAGTACCTTCACCATGCTTTCGATATGCTTTGTGGTCAGGCCGCATTTTGCCAGAGCGGAACGCACCTCATATTGTGTAAAGGAAGGAAATTCCTTCCAGATTTCATCAATACAGGTGACATTTTCGGTGTATTTCTTTTCCTGCTCAAAATAGCCGGTATAAAGATAGTCACCCAGCTCCGTTTTGCCGCTGAGAGGTGGAATTTCGCCGATGATGCTTTTCAGCAGAGTGGTTTTCCCAATCCCGTTTGCACCGACAAGCGCAATTTTCTGTCCGCGCTCCATGGAAAGAGCGAGAGGTCTGGAAAGGGGTTTATCATATCCAATCACCAAATCCTCTGTCCGGAAAATGTATCTGCCTGCGGCACGCGCCTCTTTGAAGTTGAATTCCGGCTTGGGCTTTTCCTTCGCCAATTCGATAACATCCATTTTATCCAGCTTTTTCTGACGGGACATTGCCATATTTCTTGTGGAAACACGCGCCTTATTGCGGGCAACGAAGTCCTTTAGGTCATCGATTTCCTGTTGCTGCTTGCGGTATGCCGCCTCAAGCTGCGCCTTTTTCATGGCATAGACCTCCTGGAATTTATCATAATCCCCGACGTAGCGTGTCAGCTCTGCATTTTCTACATGATAAATCAGATTGACCACGCTGTTAAGGAAGGGAATATCATGTGAAATGAGGATGAAGGCGTTTTCGTATTCAATCAGATAGCGTTTCAGCCATTCGATGTGATTTTCGTCCAGATAATTGGTCGGCTCATCCAGAAGAAGAATGTCGGGCTTTTCCAGAAGCAGCTTACCCATTAAAACCTTGGTTCTCTGTCCGCCCGAAAGCTCCGTGACATCTCTGTCCATGCCGATATCCGCAAGACCGAGGGCGCGTCCGATTTCGTCCACCTTGGAATCAATGATATAAAAATCATGATGCTCCAGAGTTTCCTGTATACTACCCGTTTCCTCCATCAGAAATTCCATGCGCTCCGCGTCAGCCTCCGCCATTTCGGTATAGTAGGCGTTCATCTGCGCCTCAAGGTCAAAAAGATAGCCGAAGGCAGACTGCAGAACGTCTCGAATGGTCTGTCCCTGTTCCAGAACGGTATGCTGATCTAAATAGCCCACGCGGACATTTTTGCTCCATTCGATTTTGCCCTCATCAGGCATCAGCTTTCCTGTGATAATATTCATAAATGTGGATTTCCCTTCGCCATTTGCCCCAACAAAGCCGACATGCTCCCCCTTCAGAAGACGGAAGGATACGTCTGTGAAGATGGCTCTGTCACCAAAGCCGTGGCTGAGCTTTACTACATTTAAAATACTCATGTATCGTTCTCCTTATGTTCTTTCCTTTAGTAATTGTTCCAGAATTTTTGCCGCGCCAAAGTGATTGCAGTCCTCTGCAATCATATCCGCCGCAGCCTTGATGTGTGCCTCGCCGTTTGCCATGGCAACGCCAATGCCTGCAAATTCCAGCATGGGCAAATCGTTATCGCTGTCCCCCATGGCAAGCACATGCTCCGCTTCGATGCCGAGCATGGCGCAAAGCGTTTCCAATGCCTTCGCCTTGGTGGCAAGGGGAGAGGTGATTTCAATATTTTCCGGTGTAGATGCGGTAACGGAGCAAAGACCGAGTGCCCGAAGGTCCGCCCAGACCTGCTTTCGCAAGTCCATATCCCGAAAAATCAGATTGATATTTTCCAGAATGGCATGGCTTTTCTGCATTTTCTCCCAGAAATTTTCTACAGGGGTGCGGCTGTTCAGAATATAGCGCACATGGCTTTCCGTCAGCCCATAGGGGGAAAGATTTTCATAGACGCTTTTCGCAATATACGCCTTGCCATGGATAAAATATTCCGTAATGACAGGCAGATGCTTGGCAATGGGAATCACTGCATCGACCGCATTGGGCGAGAGATTATTTTCAATGACGGCTTTTTTTTCCACTGCGTCATAAATCGCCGCGCCGTTGCTGGTGATAACATAGCGCAGAAAGGGCAGTGCCTTGATTGCCTGTGGCACTGTGCTGAAGGGTCTGCCTGTGGCAGGCACAAAATAAATGCCCTGTTCGTTCATCTGCTCCAACGCATGATATAAGCGAGGGGTAATTTCCTTATTTTTATCGAGAAGGGTGCCATCCAGATCGGAGGCAACCAGCTTTATATATTTCATAGTATCACCTGCCCATTCTATCTATTTTATCAGATAAAGGAACACGCTACAACAGAAATCATACGGCTTTTTGGAAGGAAAATTGCGGTTTCTTTCATTGCTTTTAAAGATAGTGGTTTTAGATAGAAACTTTTTCATGGAAAGGGGAAAAGGGCATAAGAAAAGGGCGGTTACAGAAGCAGAGGACTCTGTACCTGCCCTTTTGCGATAAACCGGAATTTAGCGGTCAGTGTACAGTAGTCGGTAGTCAGTTAAAGTATCGCCAATTTTCAACTGCATTGTCATATATTTCTCCGAAAAACGCAATGTAATTGCGTTTTGATAAAAGTTTAGGTCAAGCCTTTTCAAAGGCTTGCAGGGTGTGGGACAGAGTCCCACGGTCTTAGATAAATCCCGATTTATGAAACGTTTTTTTCGGCCCATCCTCTTGCCCTTACCTCGTCTGTGGAGGTTTGGAACCCATTACGAAACGGGCGAACCCCTCATCTTCACGAAGCTTCTGCCATTTTTTTACACATTCTTAGACATTCCGCATGGTCAGCGCAATCCGCTTTTTCTCCAAAACGGAATTGGTCTATCAAAAGTTGAAATAAGGATGGTCTTTATATTCAACAGGAAGATTTCTTCCGAAGTCTGTCCATCCGAGATTTTTTACGAATACTGATTTCTTCTCCGGAAAAACATATTCGTTTAGATAATCAATAAAATCTGCTTCATTATAGCAATAAACATTCTTGATTTTGTACTTCTTGGCATGGGGACTTGTTTTCATCCACTTATCGCAAAAGTAAGTGCAATAGGTTCCCAAATCATTTGCCACAACCTCGGGTACTAAATATACCATGCTATCGCCATCAGCACTTAAAATTACTTCTTTCATACCAATGCCCCTTTCGCAAAATCTATCCTTGTCCAACTGTTTCTATCTTATCATATCTTTATACCCCCGACAAGAATTCTTGAAATTGCAGGCAATTCACCCACCTTGCTTTCGGCGAGAGGGGGTAAATTCTATTGTATTTCTCTGGAAAAAGGCAGGCAGATATGATATGCTAACAGCAGAAGCAGAGGAGAAATGGAGGGATTTACATGGTTTTTACGCCATTCAGGCTGAGAGAGTTGGAATTGAAAAATCGTTGGATTATGCTTGCCATGCACACAGGCTTTGCGACAGGCAATGCGCTGACAGAGCGCGACTATGCCTTCTATGAGGAGCGGGCAAAGGGCGGCGCGGCGGCAGTGACGGTGTTGCTTGCTGTGAATGAAGCAGGGGCGCTCAAGGGAATGTATGACGCGGAAACGGTAGAGAAGGAAAGCCTGCGAACACTTGCGGAACGCGTCCACGCGCACGATTGCAGGCTGATTGTGCAGCTGTTCCACTGCGGACGAAACGAAAGCGCGAAGAACCATGGCGAAAAGCCCTTGCTTGCGCCTTCTGCGGTGGCTTCGCCTATTTTCAGGGCAGAGCCGCAGGAAATGACGGCAGAGGAATTAGCCAAAACAAAGGCGGCGTTTGCCAATGCGGCGGCATTGTGCAAGGAAATCGGTGCGGATATCGTAGAGGTCAGCGCATCGGCAGGGTATCTGCTTTCGGAATTTTTCTCTCCGTTGACAAATCAGAGAACGGATGGATATGGCTATCAGACAGAAAACGGCATGACCTACCCGTTGGAGGTTCTGGCGGCAGTGCGTGCGGCGGTAGGAGATTTCCCGATACTGGTAAAGGTTTCTGCGGCGCAGATGGTAGAGGGCGGCTATGAGCTGACGGATACGCTGCATTTCTGCAAAAAGGCAGAGGATGCAGGGACGATTGATGGTGTGACGGTAACGGGCGGCTGGCATGAATCTCCGGTGGAGCAGATTTCCTATCATGTTTCCAAGGGTGGATATGCGCCGTTTGCAGGGGCCTTGAAGAAATATCTTTCTGTGCCTGTGATTGCCTGCAATCGGATTCATGATGCGGAAACGGCGGAACGGATTCTGGCGCAGGGTCTCTGCGATTTCTGCGGTACGGCAAGGGCATTTCTGGCAGATGCGGCATTTGCCAATCGTTTGCGGGCAGGCAAGCCCTATCTGCCCTGCCAGAGCTGCAATAAGTGCATCGCGGCAGTGCTGAAGGGGAAGGAGCTTTTCTGCGCCTTCAACCCCGAAGCAGGGAATGAAGCCTTTGAGCATCAAAGAAGAAAGATTGCAACCAGAAAGGAATGTATCGTCATCGGCGGCGGCCCTGCCGGCATGGAAGCGGCGAAAAAATCCGCAGAGCGCGGCTTTGTCACAACACTGCTGTGCAGGGAAAAAGAGCTTGGCGGTCAGCTGCGGCTGGCAGCATTACCTCCGAAAAAGGAGGGTCTGCTGGATTATATTGCCTACATGAAAGCAACCCTTGCGGAGTTGGGCGTTACCGTTTTGACAGAAACAGAAGCAACGCTTGATTTTATTAAGGAAAGAAAACCGTATTTTACGGTTGTGGCAACAGGCAGTCAACCCGAAAAACAGCCGATTGAAGGCTTGTCTGATGAAAAATATTTTACGGCGCAGGAAATCTTGCAGATGCCGGAAGAAAAAATTGCGGAAATGCTTCAAGGAACTGTGACAATTCTGGGCGGCGGCGCAGTTGGTTTGGAAACGGCGGCATTTCTTGCGCAGCGTCTGCCGGAGGGTGCAGCGGAATTCGGGATTAAGATTATCGAGCAGAAGGAAAAAATGGGCATGGACATGGGCGCAATGGCGCGTCCGCTGTTAAATGAATTGAAGAAAAAGAATGTCAGCTTTTTGACAACTACCACCGCAACGCTGATGGATGGCAGCAAGCTGTATGTCAAAATCGGCGAAATGACGCTGTTTGTTTCCGCGGATACAGTTATTTGGGCAGGCGGCAGCGAATCTGTTGTGGATACGGAGCTGACCATGTGGCTGATGGATGAGCGGATGAGCTATGCCGTTGTGGGGGATGCAAATGAAATCGGCGATGGCGGCACAGCAATCAAGGATGCGTATGAATTGTACACACATTTGTACCTTGCATGACAAGATTTGTGTATATTGTATTTTTTTAAGATATTGATGAAATATTTTTCGGCAGATATTGCCAAGAGAAAAACATTGTGCTATATTTAGTGCAAGTGTTAAATAATTGCCAAGAAATCAGGGAAAATCGCAGTACATTCTCGTTGGCAATGAAAAAAATGCTGAGAAATATCACCATTTTTCTTGGAAAGGAAGCGGAAAGTTATGGATTTTATCAAAAGAACATGGGCAGAAATTGACTTGGATGCACTGGATTACAACATCAAGAGCATCAAATCCAAAATGGAGCCCGAACATAAGGTTATGGGTATTGTAAAGGCGGATGCGTATGGTCATGGTGACGGCTTTGTAGCACGCAAGCTGCAGGCAGGCGGCTTCGACTGGTTCGGCGTTTCCAATATTGAAGAAGGTATGAGCCTGAGAAACGAAGGCATCACAAAACCCATTCTGGTTCTGGGCTATACACCCGCAAGCTGCGTAGAAATTCTTTGCCAGCAGAGCATCACAAACGCAATCGTTGGGATTGAACATGCAAGAAGCCTGCAGGAAGCAGCGGCAGCAGCAAATGTTGTTGTAGAAGGTCATATTAAACTGGATACAGGTATGACTCGTGTTGGTTTCCAGACAGATGATGCAGACTTCGATCAGTCCCTGAAGGATATCATTGAAGTAAGTAAAATGCCCAACGTAAAGATTACAGGTATCTTTACACACCATGCAGTTGCTGACTCCTACACAGGTGATAACCCCGATTTCACAAGAATGCAGTTTGCTCGCTTCGATAAAATGGTAACAGCTTTGCAGGATGCAGGCGTACATGTTGGTCTCCGCCACTGTGCAAACAGCGCAACCACAATCGCTTATCCCGAAAGACATATTGATATGTGCCGTTCCGGTATCATTACATATGGTATGCTGCCCTCTAGCGAATGCGAAGGCATGATTGATTTGAAGCCTTTGATGACAGTAAAATCCACAATCGGTCTGGTAAAGCATGTTCCCGCAGGCTCTCAGCTTTCCTATGGCAGAACCTATACAGCAGAAACAGACAGAAGAATTGCTACCATCCCTATTGGCTATGCAGATGGTTACAACAGAGCATTGTCCAACAAGGCGAAAATGATTGTTCATGGTAAATATGCACCCGTTGTTGGTCGTGTCTGCATGGACCAGCTGATGATTGACGTTACAGATATTCCCGAAGCAAAAATGGGGGATGAAGTTATCGTTGTTGGTACAGATGGCGATAAACACTTCACATTTGACGATATGGCTGCAATCCTTGGCACAATCAACTATGAACTGCCTTGCGTATTGACAAAACGTGTTCCCCGTGTTTATAAAGAAAACGGCGAAATCGTTGGTATCGTAGACCATGTTCTGCATCAGTACAGATAAGAAAAATTGAAATAAAAGAGGAGTGGCTTTGCCGCTCCTTTTTGATCCTTTTTGAGTTGAAAAATTTTCCGGTTGAAAAAGACATCCCATCGTAAAGACGGGATGTCAATTTTTTTGTCTGATAAAGCTGTAGGCTTACAGCTTTGCAATCACTGCGTCCGCAAATTCCTCTGTGCTTGCGGTGCCGCCCATATCCTGCGTCAGTGTTTTCCCTTCGGAAATGACATCGGTTATGGCTTTTTCGATTGCCGCTGCCGCCTTTGCCTCGCCCAGATGTGCCAGCATCAGGGAAGCGGAAAGGATGCAGGCAGTCGGGTTGATTTTATGCTGTCCTGCAATATCGGGAGCAGAGCCATGGATAGGCTCGAAAATTGCACCGTCCTTGCCGATATTTGCGCTGGGAGTCAGACCAAGACCGCCAACCAGACCTGCACACAGGTCGGAAACGATATCGCCGTAAAGGTTGGGGCAAACCAGTACATCATATTCCTCAGGGTGCATTACCAGACGCATACACATGGCATCGACAATGCTGTCTGTAAATTCGATTTGCGGATATTCCTTTGCAATCTCTCTTGCTACATCCAGAAACAGACCATCGGTGCATTTCATGATGTTTGCTTTATGTACGGCAGTGACCTTTTTTCTTCCTTCTCTTACGGCATATTCAAAGGCGTAACGGCAGATGCGCTCGCAGCCCTTTCTGGTGATTAGCTTAATGCTTTCCGCCGCATCCTCGCCAACCATGTGTTCAATCCCTGCATACAGGTCTTCTGTATTTTCGCGCACGATAACAAGGTCGATATGATCATATCTTGTGATTACGCCGGGGTAGGTTTTGGCAGGGCGCACGTTTGCGTAAAGGTCAAAGGTTTTGCGCAGTGCTACGTTTACGCTGCGGAAGCCCTTGCCGACAGGGGTCGTAATAGGCCCTTTCAGCGCAACGCCGTTCTTGCGGATGGAATCAATGACATGGTCGGGCAGGGGTGTGCCGTATTTTTCGATCATGGCTGCGCCTGCTTCCATTTCATCCCATTCAATGGCAACGCCGGTTGCCTCTACAACGCGCTTCGCTGCCGCAACAACCTCAGGGCCGCTGCCGTCCCCGGGGATAAGAGTTACTTTATGTGCCATATTACTTTGCCTCCTTTGTATAGTTCAGCAGACCGCCTGCGAGCAGAATGTCGCACTGTCTTGCGGAAATATTCAGTCTTGTGGGAATTTCTTCGCCGGTACGCACCAGTGTTACCATTACGTTCTGTCCCTCTACTGCGCCTTTGATCTGGTCTGCGGCATATTTGATGACAAATTCGTCCCCAAGGCGAATGTTGTCATAGTCCCATTCGTTTACGAATACCAGAGGCAGGATACCGTTGTTAATCAGGTTTGCCATGTGGATACGCGCGAAGGATTTTGCGATGACACCCTTTACGCCAAGCTGCAGGGGAGCCAGTGCTGCATGCTCGCGGCTGGAGCCCTGCCCGTAGTTCTGCCCTGCGATGATAAAGCCGCCGCCTGCCGCCTTCGCTCTTGCGGGAAACTCAGGATCACAGGGGGTCAGGCAGTAATCTGCCAGATAGGGTACGTTGGAACGGAAGGGCAAAAGCTTCGCGTTGGAGGGCATGATGTGGTCTGTTGTGATATTGTCCTCTACCTTAATCAGCGCGCCGCCCTTGATTTCCTTGGGTACCTTTGTGTTCTTGGGGAAGGGCTGAATATTCGGGCCTCTGACAACCTTCACACATTCGCCTTCAGGTGCAGGAGGAATGATGAGGTTATCGTTTACCATGAAATGCTCGGGCATGGAAACCAGAGGGGCTTCTCCCAGTGTATGGGGATCTGTTACAACGCCTGCCAGTGCGGATGCAACCGCTGTTTCGGGGCTGACGATATAAACCTGCGCGGATTTTGTCCCGCTTCTGCCTTCAAAGTTTCTGTTGATGGTACGCAGGGAAACCGCATTCGTTGCAGGAGCCTGCCCCATGCCGATGCAGGGACCGCAGCCACATTCCAGAATACGCGCGCCTGCGGAAATAATATCTGCCAGTGCGCCGTTTGCCGCCAGCATATTCATAACCTGCTTGGAGCCGGGCGCGATAACCAGACTGACATCGGGATGAACGGATTTTCCTTTTAAGAGTGCTGCAACTGTCATCATATCGGTATAAGAGGAATTGGTGCAGGAACCAATCGCAACCTGATCCACCTTCAGACCTGCAACATCCTTTACCTGCTTGATATTATCGGGGGAATGAGGGCAGGCAACCAGAGGTGCGATTTCATCCAGAGCAATCGTTACTTCCTCATCATAGGTTGCATCTGCGTCAGCGGAAAGCTCTATCCAATCCTCGCCGCGTCCCTGTGCGTCAAGGAATTTCTTTGTCACCTCGTCAGAAGGGAATACGGATGTAGTTGCGCCCAGCTCTGCGCCCATGTTTGTGATGGTTGCTCTCTGGGGAACGGAAAGCGTCTTTACGCCTTCACCTGCGTATTCCATCACCTTGCCGACACCGCCTTTAACGGACAGGCGGCGCAGTACCTCAAGAATAACGTCCTTCGCGGTTACCCAGGGGGAAAGCTTGCCTGTCAGGTTCACACGGCAAACCTTGGGCATAGCCAGATAATAGGCACCGCCGCCCATGGCAACGGCTACATCCAGACCGCCTGCGCCAATCGCAAGCATCCCGATGCCACCGCCTGTAGGGGTGTGGCTGTCAGAGCCAAGCAGGGTTTTGCCGGGCTTGCCGAAGCGCTCCAGATGCACCTGATGACAGATGCCGTTGCCGGGCTTGGAGAAATAAATCCCATGCTTGCTTGTCACTGTCTGGATATATTTATGGTCATCTGCGTTTTCAAAGCCTGTCTGCAGGGTGTTGTGGTCGATGTAAGCAACAGATTTCTCTGTTTTGACACGGGGAATCCCAATGGCTTCAAACTGCAGATACGCCATGGTGCCTGTGGAGTCCTGTGTCAGTGTCTGGTCGATTTTGATGGCGATTTCCTTCCCTGCCACCATTTCACCGGATACCAGATGGTTTTTAATCAGTTTTTCGGTAATATTCATTCCCATATTCTCTTCCTCCTAAGAAAACTGTTTGATGAAGTTTTATTTTTTTAACAAATCCTTCTTACAGAAGCCCTGCCTGCTTTGCCAGCTCCGGCAGAAGCGCGCATGTGGCTGCCTCCATCTCTTCCTCACTGATGAAGGTCATACGTCCGTCGCTGTACTGCTTATCTACCCATTCCTTGAGGATAGCAGTGCGAGGGTCATTCTTGCTGATTTTGCTTTCACCCTCCAGATGCAATGTCTGGTTCAGCCAGTATGCAACACCGGCAAGACCGGAGTTTTTGTTGACCTCTACACTGAGGGGGCGGTTCAGCAGCTTTGCTGTATTGAAGATGTTATAAATTTCCTCATCCTTCGCAACGCCGTCTGCGTGAATACCGGCTCTGGTTACATTAAAGTCACGCCCGACGAAGGGGGTGCGAGAGGGGATTTTATAGCCAAGCTCTTTTTCATAAAATTCTGCGATTTCCGTAATGACAGTAGGGTCCATGCCATCTAATGTTCCTCTCAGGGAAGCATATTCCATTACCATTGCTTCGAGAGGGGTGTTGCCTGTGCGTTCCCCGATGCCTAAGAGAGAGCAGTTTACGGAGGAGCAGCCATACAGCCATGCCGTTGTGGAATTGACAACCGCCTTATAGAAATCGTTATGCCCATGCCATTCCAGTAATTCGGAAGGGATCTGTGCAAAGTGGTTTACACCATAAATGATACCGCCGACAGAACGGGGCAGGGTAGCACCGGGGTAAGGCACGCCGTAGCCCATCGTATCACAGAAGCGGATTTTTACGGGCAGCTGATATTTATCCATCAGCTTTTTCAGCTCCGTTGCAAAGGGAACCACGCAGCCATAGAAATCGGCTCTTGTGACATCCTCAAAATGACAGCGAGGGGTAATGCCCATATCCAGAGCAGCCTCTACAATTTCCAGATAGCCGTCGATTGCCTGCTTTCTGGTTTTGTGCAGCTTATTGAAAATATGATAGTCGGAGCAGGAAACCAGAATCCCACATTCGGGCATCCCCATTTCCTTGACCAGCTTGAAGTCCTCCTTTGTGGCACGAATCCATCCTGTGATTTCGGGGAATTCATAGCCCAGCTCGCGGCATGCTTCGATCGCCCTGCGGTCATTTTCGCTGTACAGGAAAAATTCACACTGTCTGATTTTGCCCTTGGGGCCGCCTAAGCGGTGCAGCATATCATACAGCGTTGCGATCTGCTTTGCCGTATAGGGAGCGCGAGACTGCTGCCCATCACGGAAGGTGGTATCTGTCAGCCAGATTTCCTCAGGCACATTCATGGGTACCTGACGGTAGTTGAACGTAACCTTCGGCACTTCGTCATAGCTGTAGTTATCACGATACAGGTTGGGCTCAGGAATATCCTGAAGGCTGTATTTATAGCGCCTGAGTTCCAAGAGATTGGTTTTGTCGTTATAAGTGATCAAAGTTCTCACTCCTTCTATCTGGATTTGTTTATCATACAAAAACAAGTGCTTTGCGTGATATTTTATATTTATAGAATATATCAATCATAGTGCCGTCTGTCAAGAGAAAATGATAAAAAAATTGAATATGTGACAAAATGATTAAAAATCAGGTTTTATTTGAATCTACAGGGTTTTTCAAAAAATACAATAAAACTTTTTCTATAGAAAACAATAAATTATTTCGATATATTAGTTTTTGTCCTAGAAAATAATTCGGAAATTCTATAGATAAATTATGATAGATTTTCTGTTTTTGCAAGAAGGTCGTTGATTTTGCGTGAAAAATAGGGAGACCTGTGCTATACTCAGAAAAGATAGGAGTGAGGCGTATGATTGAGCGATTTCCCGTTTGGGCACCCGGGGAGCATGGCATGGAGCGGCGGAGGGTTTATATCTACCTGCCCGATGAATATTATGAGAAGCCTAAGCGACAGTATCCTGTTTTATACATGTTTGATGGGCATAATGTTTTTTATGATGAAGATGCGACCTACGGCAAAAGCTGGGGGATGGAGCAGTATTTGCAGAAAAGCGGCAGAAAGCTGATGGTGGTTGCGCTGGAATCGAGCCGCGCGCCCGATTATGGCAGGCTAAAGGAATATGCCCCTTTTTCGTTTACCACAGAGGAAACAGGCGGAATTATCGGCAATGGGGATATCACTATGGATTGGATTGTCCATGTTCTCAAGCGGACAGTAGATACCCAGTACCGCACCAAGGCAGACCGCAGGCATACCTTTCTGGCAGGCTCCTCTATGGGAGGGCTTATGACACTTTATGGGCTTCTGGCGTATCCGGAGGTCTTTTCGCGCGGCGCGGCACTCTCGCCTTCACTCTGGATTGATGCGGAAAAGGTCAAGGCGCTGATTCGGCATGCCAGAGTGAAACGAAATACTGTGCTTTATATGGATTACGGCGCACTGGAATTTGCCGATCATCCGCACAGCCGCAGTCTCTTTGCGGAAGTCAGTGCATTGCTGATAGAAAAGCGTGTTCTGCTCAATAGTCGCATTGTCCCGCGGGGAACACACTGCGAAGCAAGCTGGGAAAAGCAGATTCCGTTTTTTATGAAAACGCTGTTTGAATAAGGCGCAATCCGAACAAAAGATAACAGGAGGGATGTTCTATGAAAAATTTTGTATTTCTTTCCCCGAATTTCCCAACAAATTATTGGAAATTCTGTAAAGAGCTGAAGGAAAACGGCATGCGTGTACTGGGCATTGGGGATGAACCGTATGAGCAGCTGGATGAGAATGTGAAAAACAGCCTGCACGAATATTACAAGGTTGGCAGTCTGGAAAACTATGATGAGGTCTATCGTGCGGTTGCCTTTTTTGCCTTCAAATACGGGCGGATTAACTGGCTGGAAAGCAATAACGAATACTGGCTGGAGCAGGATGCTAAGCTGCGGGCGGATTTCAATATCACCACAGGCTTTCAGGTGCAGGATATGCCGCGGATGAAATATAAATCCAAAATGAAGGAAGCATATAAAGAGGCAGGGCTTGCAGTCGCGCGCTATACCCTTGTGGAAAGCATGGAGGACTGCCGCCGCTTTGTTGCCGAGGTCGGCTATCCCGTTGTGGCAAAGCCGGATAACGGCGTGGGTGCCTCCCATAATTTCAAGATTACGAATGACGAGGAGCTTGCGGCGTTCTATAAGCAGCGTCACGAAGGGGTTGTCTATATCATGGAGGAGTTTGTCAATGGTGAGGTCTGCTCCTATGATGCCATTATTGATTCCAAGGGGAATATTCTTTTTGAAACAGGCAACGTAACCCCCGGCTCCATCATGGATATGGTCAATCAAAGCGATGACTGCAAATTCTATATCGTGAAGGATTTGCCTGAGGACACCAAACGGGCAGGACGCGCCACAGTGCAGGCGTTTGGCGTGAAAAGCCGTTTTGTGCATTTTGAATTTTTCCGTCTGCGTCAGGATCAGAAGGGGTTAGGCAGGAAGGGCGAAATTATGGCGCTTGAGGTCAATATGCGTCCTTGCGGCGGCTTTGGCCCTGATATGATGGACTATGCAAACAGTACGGATGTCTATAAAATCTGGGCGGATATGATTGCCTTCGACCGCTCCACAAAGTCGGAGGGAGCGCATGCGTTCTGCGCCTATGTCGGCAGAAGGGATGGCAAGCAGTATCAGCTCAGCCACGAAGAAATCCTCTCGCACTATGGGGATGCTGTCCGTATGTCCGGTCGTCTGCCGGATGCGCTGAGTATTGCCATGGGCAATCAGTTCTATATGGCGACCTTCCCTGAAATGGCGGCGGTCGATGCATTTTTTGCCGCAGTCTCGGCATTGGTATAAAAATTTTTTCTATGCATAAATAAAAAACGCCGTGAGAGAAGATTGTTCTCTTATACGGCGTTTTTTGTTTATCATTTTTTTATTCTGAAACCCGCTTAACGGGAATGGAAATCTCCATCAGAAATTTTTCATAGAATCTTCATGAACCTAATGCGCTTTCGGCAGCCGGATTTTCCCCTCGGCAAAATTTCAGACAGAAAAACGCTTTTATAAAAATACATAAAATTTATATGTTTACATTAAACGCTGCAACTATTGCAGAGTCAAGAGTTTTTGCCAAAACAGGGTTCAAAAGTAAAAGAGCCTTCCGATTTTATGTTTAATCAGAAGGTTCTTAATTTTCTGTTTTTATTCCTGCCTTTGCTCCTGTGGTAAAAGTCTTTTTGTCAGATATTGTTCCCCCATCAAATCATCATACGTCAGCAGCTCATGCAGCTTGATATATTTGTTTCTCGTTTCCTCATCACAGCCCTCGGAATAAAGATTGTAATACGGGCTGATGACAGGGCAATGTGCATATAAATCCAGAAGGAAGTTGCTCCGCAGTGTTTCCGGTGCGCCGATGTAATCATACATCAGTGCTGTCAGCAGATACGGCGAAACGGGTGTGTCGTCTGCGCGGTATTCGTGCCCTGTATCGTAATTGCTGAATACAACATAGGGCGTGGAGAACATCTGATATTTCTCTTCCTCTGTCCAGTTTGCGGCAGTGGTGGAGGTGATTGTATCGGTGGAGGCATAAACGCCGAAATCGTTTCCCAGCGTCGGCAGATGGTCGCCATACCAGAGCACAACAGTCGGCTTTTCTCGCTTCATCACATACTCATACAATCTGCCAAGCTGTGCATCCGAATCGGAAACGCCCTTGCAGTAATTGTGCAGCAGGTTGCTTTCCTCCTTCGAAAGCGCATCGGAGGTAAAATCAATATTCCATTCGGAGGGGTCAAATTTATTCAGATATAGCCCATGGTTTTCCATGGTAATGCCCTGGATGAAAACGCCTTTTTCATGCGGCTGCTCCAGCTGATACATGATTTCCTCCACAAGGCTTTCATCTGTCAGGAAGGGGCCGCTGTTGAAATGCTGCTCTGCGTGTAAATCATATTCCCCCAGCATTTCATCAAAGCCAAGCAGGGGATAGGCGCGGTCGCGTTCATAAAATTCCTTCTGATAGGTATGAATCCCAACGGTATCATAGCCCTGATTCTTAAATTCGCGTGCATAGGAATAAATGTTGTTGAAGACATACTGCTGATACGGCACATTGCCCGATGGCAGCATGCTTGTAGTCATGCCGGTCAGAATCTCAAATTCGGGACGCACCGTGCCGCCGCCGAAGGTGCAGGAAACCATGCTGCCGCCGTGGTTTTCCGCAAGAATCCTGCGGTAATTGGGAATCGGGTCCGCTGTAAAGCTCACGTTTTTCAGCGTGGTAGGGTCCCAGAAGGATTCCGAAAGAATCACAATGACATCGGGATTCTGAAAATCTGCGCCGCTAGCTTCGTCCGGCTGATATTGTGCAAATGCCTTTTCCAGATATCTCTCGCTGTAATTATCCGGATCACCCATGCTTAAGGAAGAAAGGTTTAGCACAAATGCGGTCAGAAAGCCGTTTTCGGTGTAGTTTTTTGTCTGATCGGTCGGTGCCTCGGAGGAAAGCCCTAGCAGGCTGTAATCGGCTCGTACGGTGCCGTTCATGGTGCAAAGATACAGACACCCCAACAGAATCGGCGCACCAAGCACGCGTTTTTTCCATGCGATTGGGAGTGTCGGACGCAGAATCGCAAGCACCGCAAGATATGCCACTGTGCCGCCCCAGAGCCACCATAACGGCGTGGGGATTTTCAGCGCAGAAAGGAATGTGGTGAAGCTGTCTGCATTTTTTGCCAGCAGCATATCCCAAGGAAGAAAATGCTCCTTGAGGATTTCTGTTTTCAGAAAATCAACCGTCGGCATAATCGTAAATAGTAAGCCTGTCAAAAGTGCTGCCGGGGGAACGTGTTTCCAGAGACAGATCATCGCCCCGAAGAAAAGATAAATCAGAAGCATCCCTAACAGGAACGCCCCGTAATTTTCCGTTAAAAGCGTACGCAGCAGCACCGCCGCGCCGTCCTCGCCGGAAAGAAAGGAAATGGCGTTGCCGCTCAGGCTCAGCCAGAGGGGAAACAGCAACACTAACAGCCACATGATAAAGGCGGCAGGCTTATGCGTTTGTATATACGCATCTATTCTTGTACGAATTTCTCGTAATTTTTTCATGTTTGCAAAACCTCTTTTGTGTAGATTGATTGAATTTCTAAATGGTTATTTTAACACGATTTTCATGCGTTTTCAAGAAATTGAAGAATTAAAATTGTGAAATAAGCCAAACGCCTGAATTCGTCTTAGGAAGGCACACGATAAAGAAAATTCTGCCTGTTCGCTTGACAGGGGCTGTTTCGTCCTGTAAAGTAAAAAATAGTGCCGTAACTGTGCATTTATTTGCATGCAGATTTCGGCAGAGAACGAGAGGTGGCACCATGAAAAAGCAAGATTCCAATTATAATAATGAAAGCATCACTTCCCTAAAGGGGGCGGAACGCGTCCGCCTGCGCCCGGGGGTTATCTTCGGCTCGGACGGTCTGGATGGGTGCGAGCATGCCTTTTTTGAAATCCTTTCCAATTCCATTGATGAGGCGAGAGAGGGCTACGGCAAAAAGATTGAGATTACCCGTTTCAAGGATGATTCCATTCTCGTGCGCGATCATGGCAGGGGGATTCCTGTGGATTATAACCCCAAGGAGGATTGCTTCAACTGGGAGCTGGTGTTCTGCGAGCTGTACGCAGGCGGCAAATATCAGAATAATACAGGCGAAAACTATGAATTCAGCTTGGGCCTGAACGGTCTGGGCACCTGTGCAACCCAGTATGCCTCCGAATTTATGGATGCGGTCATTTACCGCGACGGCATGTGCTATCAGCTGCATTTTGAAAAGGGTGAAAATATCGGCGGTCTGATGAAGGAGGCGGCGGAAAAGCACCCCACCGGCACGCAGATTACATGGCGGCCCGACAGAGATGTTTTTACCGAAATTCACATTCCCCTTTCCTATTTTCAGGATGTGCTGAAAAAGCAGGCGGTTGTGAACGCAGGGCTTTTGTTTGAATTATATGATGAGGAAAGCGGCGAAACCTTCCAATATTGCTATGAAAACGGGATTCGCGATTATCTTGCGGAGCTGAACGGCGAAAATGGACTGACCGCTGTGCATTATCTCCAGACCGAAACCAAGGGACGCGACAGAGAGGATAAGCCCGAATATCGCCTGAAATTTGAAGCGGCGTTCTGCTTCAATAACCATGTGAATGTACTGGAATATTACCACAATTCCAGCTTTCTGGAATATGGCGGCTCCCCCGATAAGGCGGTGCGCAATGCTTTTGTCTTTGCGATTGATAAATATCTGAAAAGCAATAGCTTATATAAAAAGGATGAAAAGAAGATCACCTTTGCGGATGTGGAGGACAGCCTGATTCTGGTCATCAATTCCTTCTCCACCGTAACGAGCTACGAAAACCAGACGAAAAAATCCATTACGAATAAATTCATTCAGGAGGCCATGACGGAGTTCTTCCGCCGGCAGCTAGAGATTTATTTCATTGAAAATAAAATGGATGCCGATAAGATTGCGGCACAGGTGCTTGCGAATAAAAGAAGCCGTGAAACGGCGGAAAATACCCGTGTGAATATCCGCAAAAAGCTGACGGGCAGTCTGGATATGAATAACCGTGTGGAAAAATTTGTAAATTGCCGTACAAAGGATGTTTCCCGCAGAGAAATCTATATCGTGGAGGGCGATTCCGCGCTTGGCTCCTGTAAGCAGGGCAGAGATGCGGATTTTCAGGCGATTATGCCCATCCGAGGAAAGATTTTGAACTGCTTGAAGGCAGATTATAATAAGATTTTCAATAGCGACATCATCATTGACCTATTGAAGGTACTTGGCTGTGGCGTTGAGGTGAAATCCAAGCATGATAAGGGGCTGAATTCCTTTGATTTGGCGCAGCTTCGTTGGAGCAAGGTCATCCTCTGCACCGATGCGGATGTGGACGGCTTCCAGATACGCACCCTTCTTTTGACGATGCTTTACCGCCTTGTACCGACGCTGATTTACGAAAAAAAGGTCTATATTGCGGAATCGCCGTTATATGAAATCCGCCACGGCAAGGATAAATATTTCGCCTATACCGACAGCGAAAAGGCAAAAATCACCGCCAAGCTGAAGGGCAAGGTGAAAATCAAGCGCTCGAAGGGCTTGGGTGAAAATGCCGCAGACATGATGTGGGAAACCACCATGAACCCCGAAACGCGCAGGCTCATTCTGGTTACGCCCGATGAAGCGGAGCGCACACAGGCGATTTTTGAACTCCTGCTGGGGGAAAATCTTTCCGGCAGAAAGGAACACATTGCAGAGGAAGGTCATAAATATCTGGATATGATTGACCTCAGCTAAGAGGTGGATGTATGGCAAAGAAAAAAACAACAACGAAAAAAGAATATCACGATAATTTTATACAGGAGCAGCGCATTACCGATACTCTTGAGCTGAATTATATGCCCTACGCCATGAGTGTCATTGTTTCCCGTGCCATTCCTGAGATTGACGGCTTCAAGCCCTCTCATAGAAAGCTTTTGTATACCATGTATCTGATGGGGCTTCTGAAGGGCGACAGAACCAAATCTGCCAATGTGGTAGGGCAGACCATGAAGCTGAACCCCCATGGGGACAGTGCGATTTATGAAACCATGGTGCGTCTGACGAAGGATAATGAAGCGCTTTTGGTGCCCTTTGTGGATTCCGAGGGGAATTTTGGGAAATACTATTCCAGAGAGATGGCGTATGCCGCCTCCCGTTATACCGAGGTAAAGCTAGAGAGCATTTGTCAGGAGATTTTTGCGGATATTGATAAGGACACGGTTTCGTTTATCGATAACTATGACGGCAGCATGAAGGAACCGGCGCTTCTGCCGACTACCTTCCCGAATATTCTGGCAAATCCGAACCTTGGCATTGCGGTCGGTATGGCATCCTCCATTTGCAGCTTCAACCTTGCAGAATTGTGCGAAGCAACGGCGCAGTATATCAAGGATGATACGGTTGATTTGTGCGAGGTGCTTTCTGCCCCCGATTTTTCCACCGGCGGCGAATTGATTTACAGCCGGAAGGACTTGGAGCAGATTTATAAAACGGGACGCGGCAGTGTGAAGCTGCGTGCAAAATATCGTTACGATAAAAAGGATAACTGTATTGAGGTCTATGAAATTCCCTATACCACCAATATCGAAGCCATTGTGGATAAAATCATTGCATTGGTTAAGGCAGGGAAAATCAAGGATATCACCGATGTGCGCGATGAATCAGACAGAAACGGTCTGAAAATCACGATTGACCTCAAACGCGGCACGAATGTGGAGCTGCTGATGCACAAGCTGTTCGCCATGACACCCTTGTCGGATAGCTTCAGCTGTAATTTTAATGTGCTGATTCATGGCAAGCCCATGACGCTTGGCGTGGGCGAAATTCTGAAGCACTGGACGGACTTCCGCATGGATTCCATCCGCAGACAGCTTGCATTTGATATTCAGAGGAAATCCGAAAAATATCACCTGCTCGAAGGGCTTTCCAAAATCCTGATGGATATTGATAAGGCGATTGCCATTATCCGTGGCACCGAGGAGGAAAAAATGGTTGTGCCGAATCTGATGGCAGGCTTTGAAATTGATGAGGTGCAGGCGGAATATATCGCGGAGATTAAGCTGCGCAACATCAATAAGGAATATATTCTGAAACGCATTGCAGAGCTGGATGCACTGGAAAAGGAAATCAAAGGTCTGCATGAAACGCTTCGCTCCGATGCAAAAATCAAAAATATCATCTGTAAGCAGCTGCGCAATGTGGCAAAAAAATACGGCAAGCCCAGAAAAACCGAAATCATCCATGAGGATGATGTGACGGTGCTTTCCAAGGAGGATTTCATCGAGGATTACCCTGTAACCTTCTTCCTGACGAAGGAGAACTATTTCAAGAAAATCAGTCAGGCATCTCTGCGCATGGCAGGGGAGCAGAAGCTGAAGGAGGAGGACGTTCTTCTGATGGAGCAGGAGGGTGCAAACCGTATGGATCTGCTGTTTTTCTCCAATCAGCAGAATGTGTATAAGCTGAAAGCCTCGGATGTAGCGGATGCCAAGGCGAGTGCCTTGGGAGATTATCTCCCGAATCTCTTGCAGCTTGACGCAGAGGAAACCATTATTTACATGACCGCAACGGCGGATTATAGCGGTCAGATGGTGTTTTTCTTTGCAAACGGCAAGGCGGCGAAGGTGCCGCTTTCCGCCTATGAAACCAAGACGAACCGAAAAAAGCTGGTCAATGCCTATTCCGCAAGGGCGGAGCTGGTGCGGATGGCGAAAATCGCGGAGGAAGCGGATTTTATACTGATGCGCAATGCGGATAAGGCAACGCTCTTGAATACAGAGCTGATTCCGCTGAGTGCCACAAAGAACGCCGGTGGCGTGCAGGTCTTTACACTCAAGAAAAACAGTGCGGTTACAGCGGTGTTTGCCAAGGCGGAATTTGAAACAGAGGAATACGAATATTATCGCACGAAAAAAATCCCCACAACGGGGCATTTTATACAGGAAAAGGATAAAACCACCAATCATCTGCCCGGGCAGATGGCGTTGGGGGAATAAGAAAGGATGACGAGTATGAAACGGTTTATGGCAATTCTTCTTGCAGGGATGCTGAGCCTTTCCACCGCAGTGCCTTCCTTTGCTGCTGTTGCGACGAATGCAGGCGAATGGGCAAAGCCTTCCATCGAATTTGCCTATCAGCAGGGACTTCTGACGGATGCGGATTTGCAGAAGGCAAAATCGCCCATGACGAGAAAGGATTTCTGCAAGATGGTGATGCGTTTTTTGAATGTAATCACCGGAAAGGAATGGAAGGCGGCAGGCAAAACACCCTTTACAGACTGCGATGATGCAGATGTGACAGCGGCGTATGAGCTGGGCATTATCGGCGGCACAGACCCCGGTATTTTTGAGCCGAACAGCACGCTGACCCGTGAGCAGATGGCGATTATGGTGGCGCGCGTGATGAAAACCTGCGGCGTGGATTTAACGGAGAAGGCAAAGAAAAATCCCTTCAACGATACCGCGCAGCTGTTTGCTTCCTCCAATAAATATATCGACCAGCTGTATGGCATTGGGATTCTTGCGGGCTATCAGGATGGCGGCTATCATCCCTTCCGCGAAATGACGGTGCAGGAGGCTGTGGTTTCCTTCGTGAAGGCATATCGCTATATTGAGGAGCAGACCGGCGGAAAGGTGGAAATTACCGAACCAAAGGTGGACAAAGTGGACAAAGTGGACACCAAAAATGACACCAAAGTGGACACCAAAAATGACACGAAAGCGGACACCAAGACAGAGGAAGTGAAGGTGACGGAGGCGGCGGCAACAGAAACGGTTACTGTCGGCGAAAAAAAGGTCTGTCTCGGCTGGACGGCAGAGGAGCTGAAGGCTGTCTGGGGTGAACCCGACCGCGTTGACGATTCTGTGTATGGCTTAGAGAGATATGTTTATCTCAACAAGTATCAGAATTATTTCTTTGCAACGATGCAGGATGGGAAAATTGTCGAAATTTTTGTGCCGGGCACAGATTTTACCTATAACGGTACAAGCGGCAAGGGCATTGCGGCGAATATTAAGAATCTTTCCCACGTCAGCAGCTTAGAGCACAGCGGTATTGTATACAATGCCAATTCCGAGGTGCATGTTTCTCTGGATTATGAGGGGAAAATCTGTGGTGTGCTTTTGCAGGAAAAGAGCTTTGCCCAGACAAAGGATTACCGGAGTACCTTGCAGTATACCACAAGAGAAGCCATGGAAGCGGAGCTGCTTGATTTGATTCAGGTGTGTCGTCTGGAAAAGGGTCTGTCCCTGCTTACGGCAGACAGTAAGCTGGGGGGCGTAGCAAGAGCACATTCCGAGGATATGACGGCGAAGGGATATTTCGACTATACCGGCTCTGACGGCTCGACACCCTTCAGTCGGATTCTGGTGAAGGGCAAAGCCTTCCGCACGGCATCCGAAACCATTGCTAAACAGCGCGGCGATGTGGTGCAGATTTATCAGGAATGGATGCGTACCGCTGCGAAGGAGAACAGCCTGACAGACGGCACCATGCAGGAGGCAGGCGTGGGGATTTCTGCAAAATCCAAGGAGCTTTATGTAACGGTTGACCTTTGCGGTCAGTAAAAAATGGAATAAAAGAAAAAAGTATACAGAACAGAAAAAAAGCCTTGCACGGGAGAATTTTCCCATGCAGGGCTTTTTTTGATCCGGATTTCAGAAATTTTTTGTCAAAGCCAGAATTTCCTTTTCCAGAAGGGCATAGAACACATCATAGCCTGCGTTGCTCCAATGCACGCCATCGAACTGAAACAGTGCATCATACGCTTCGAAGCCTTGTGCTTCCTTAATGTCCAGAAATGCCTGATATACATCAATGACGGGACAATGATAGCCCTTTGCCAGCTTTTTGACGATTTCCCCATATTTTTCAATGCGGTCGGTTGTGGTGAAGGGGTAGAAATCCGTATCCACCACGGGCGGCGGCGTAACCAGAACGGGCAGACAGACACCGTTATGGAAAGCAGAATCTCCGTGCTTTTCTGCCAGAAGGCGTTCCAGAATGAACATCATATTGTGTTCATATTCCCAAGGTGTACGATATTGCCCTTCGTTGAGGGCACTGTCATTGGAACCCAGCAGAATTACAGTAAGATGCGGCTTTAACCAAAGCACCTGACTTTCCAGCCGTTCTTTCGCTTCTCTGGTGGTTTCTCCGTTGATGCCGCGATTATATACCTTCCAACGAAGCTGCGGATTTTTCTCCGGCAGCTCCCTTGCCAAGCGGGAGGGATATGCAATGTGGGACAAAACACCATAGCCGTATGTTAAGCTGTCGCCAAAGGCAACCAAACGAAATTCTTTCATGGGGCAGACCTCCTTTTTTCTCTATTCTAAAGAGAAAGCAGGAGAATGTCAATCAAAGCAAGGCTGTCATTTGCCTGTATGAAGATCCAACGTGGGGCGGATAATCTGCATGATGTTATCCTTGAAGGAACGCCCGACGAAGGCAAGCTGCTCCGAACCGAAAAAAGAAATCGTCCAAGGATTTTGGGATTTATCGATGGAGGATGCATTTTTCAGATTGACAATAAAGGAGCGATGTGTCTGCACAAAGGTTTCCTTGGGCAGCACTTCCAGAATACGATATAACGGAACCGAAACACAGATGGTTTTTTTCAACAGATGGATGACAGATTTTTTTTGCTCACTTTCGATAAAAAGAATATCCTGATACGGAATTTTATAGATTGCTTTTTGCGTACTGATGCGGCAATAAAGGGGTTCATCATGTGTGGATTCGCTATTTGTGACACAAACGGAACCCCTGTCAGTACAAAGTTCATTTACAGCAGAAGCGGCTGCTCCTGTCGTATGGATTGAATTTTTGCACATAATTATCTCCTCTTTCGTGGTAAAACTTATGAAATTAGACTTATATTTAAAATTACACCAAGGGAATTTTCTTAAATTTTAACATAAAATGTAATTTCTTGTAAATGTTTTCGTACATAAAAATTATAAAAAGAATACTACAAAATTCGCGCTCTGTGAAATAATGCCATCGCAGGTATTTTTTCACCTTTTCCGCATAGGATGAGAAAAGAAGGGAGGACGAGCCAATGCAGACAGAGGCAGTTTGGCGTGCATTGCCGAGAAAAATACGGGAGGTGCTTGCGGAGAAGGATCTGCACGATTTGCAGGAAATTCGCCTGCGCAGCGGACAGCCCTTGCTTTTAAAAAGAGAGAATCGACTGTTTTCTCTGGGGAAGGAGGGGGTGTTTCTGCCTGCGGCGGATGAAAAGGGGATGCGCATTTCCATGGCGGATCTGCGTGAAACCGTTTCGCTTCTGAGCGGCTATTCTCTCTATGCCTTTGAGGAAGAGCTGCGACAGGGCTATCTTACCATAGAGGGCGGACACAGAGTCGGCTTCTGCGGCAAGGCGGTTCTGGAAAACGGCGAGATTCGCACGCTGCGGCAAATCAATGCCTTAAATATCCGCATTGCGAGGGAAAGGAAGGGGTGGGGAGAGACGCTTCTGCCGCTTCTGTTGGAAAAGAATACGCTTTGCCATACCCTGATTGTTTCGCCGCCGGGATGCGGGAAAACAACGCTTTTGCGCGATCTCATCCGTTGCCTGAGTGAGAGAGGAAAAACGGTCGGCGTGGTGGATGAGCGCGGAGAAATTGCACCGCTCAGAGACGGTATGCCGCAGATGGATGTCGGCCCCTGTACGGACATTCTGGAGGGCTGCCCGAAGGCGAAGGGGATGACGCTTTTACTGCGAAGCATGTCTCCTGATATCATCGCTGTGGATGAGCTGGGTAGGCGTGAGGATGTTGCCGCGGTGGAGGAGGTTTTAAATGCAGGGGTGAAGCTGATTGCGACGGCACATGGGCGTGACTTTGCCGACATTGAAACAAGACCGCAGTTGCGCGCGCTTGTCCGCAGGAAAATATTTGAACGGTATCTTTTTCTTTCCAACCGAAACGGCACAGGCACCGTAGAGGGGCTGTGCGACAGGGAGGGGAAAATGATTGCGGAAGAAGAAATGACGATGAAAAAGGAGGAGGAAGCATGATGCGTTTGCTCGGCAGTGTGCTTGTGCTTAGCGCGACGCTCTGGTTCGGGGCATATTTCGCGGCAAAGGAGAAATATCGCTTGCAGGAGCTGGCAGAGCTGGAACGCGCAATCCTGCTTCTGCAAAGCCAGATTGCCTATCTTTCGGCTCCTCTGACGGAGGTTCTGGAAAGCATCGGCTGGAAGGCGGAGGGCGTGATTGGCGAGATTTTCGCGCAGGCGGCGGCAGTCATGGCAGAGAGGAAAAGGGGTTCTGCGGAGGAAATCTGGACAGAGGCATGGTCGAAGCGGCGGAATCAGATTTTTCTGACGGCGGAGGATTTGGATATGGTGCTTTCCTTTGGGAAAACCCTCGGCTATCTGGATAAGGCACAGCAGGAGGGGAGCATTTGTCTGCTGTTGCGGTATCTGGAGGAGGCATTGGCGCAGGGCAGAAAACGATTGGAGAAAAACGGCAGACTTTACTACGGCATCGGCGGACTTTCGGGATTGCTCATTATTGTAACACTGCTGTGAGGGGGGGAGAAAATGGAAATCAATATTGTGTTTCGGATTGCGGCGGTCGGGATTCTGGTGGCAGTGTTGCATCAGGTGCTGATGCGCGCAGGCAGAGAGGAGCAGGCGATGCTGACCACGCTGGCAGGGTTGGTTGTGGTGCTGTTTTGGGTGATTCAATACATCAGCCAACTGTTTGATACGGTGCAGACCTTATTTCAGCTTTGAGGAGGCGGTCGGATGGAAATTGGTAAAATCATCGCCATTGGTTTGGTGGGGACGATATTTGCCGTTCTGCTGAAAAAGGAGAATCCGCAGCTTGCGATGCTCCTTGCCGCTGTGACGGGGATTCTGATTTTCGGAATAATCTGTGTGCCGCTGGGGAGGCTCATTGGCTTGCTGCGAGAAACGGCGGAAACGGCGGGGGTCGGGGACGGCTATTTTGCAGTGGTGCTGAAGGTGATCGGCATTGCATATCTGACGCAGTTCGGCGCACAGCTTTGCGCGGATGCGGGAGAGGGAACGGTTGCGGCAAAAATTGAACTGGCAGGAAAGATTCTCATGATGACGGCGGCGGCTCCTGTGCTGATTGGACTGCTGGAACTGGTCATGGGCTTGGTATAGGAGGGGGCAGGATGAAGAAATGGGGGTTGCTTCTGATTTTGCTGCTTTCCCTTCTGCCAAGGACGACATTCGCAGAGGAAACGGCGGATGCAATCTGCATAGAAGGCGAAACGGAAGGGCTGGATACGGATGCTGTGGATGCGGCGACGGAGGAAATGGACGCAGGGGTCAGCTTTTCCGATTTGCTTGCGGAAATCCTTTCGGGGGAATTTGATTTTACATTCGCAAATATCAAGGAGAAGGCTCTGGAATTGACATTCGGAGAGCTGCGCATGCAGGGCAGGCTTTTGGCACAGCTGGTGCTGATTGTCATTCTGAGTGCAATTCTGAAGCAGTGCAGTGATTCCTTTCAAGGGAAAAATGTGGGCGAAATGGGATTTTATGTTTGCTACATGGTATTGATTGTGGCGATTCTGACCTCGTTTTACAGCATTTCACAGTCTGTTGTGGAGCGGATGCGAGGACTATGTGGGGTGTTTGGGGCGATGGTGCCCATTTTTCTGGTGCTTTCCGCTTCATCGGGGAATCTGACGCAGGGGGCTCTGATGGGGCCGACGCTGATGGGCGGCGCGACGGCACTTTCCGTTGGCATCAGCTATGTGCTGATTCCTGCGATTCAGCTTTCGATTGCCTTGGAGATGACGGATCATATTTCCGAAAAACCGATTCTGGGGAAATTTGCGGAGCTGCTGCGGCAGTGCATTTCCTGGGGGATGAAGGGGGCGGCAATGCTTTTTATGCTCCTGCTTTCCCTGCAGAAAATCGGCGGCGGTGCGCTGAACGGTCTGGCGGCGAAAACAGCGAAAATTGCAGTCGGGGCGGTGCCGGTGGTCGGGGGCGTGATGGGCGGCGCGGTGGAAACGGCAGCGGCTATGGCAGGGACGCTCAAAAGCGGCACACTGGTTGCGGCGGTGGTGCTTCTGCTCCTGCTTTGTCTGCCATTGCTCATCAAGCTGCTTGTGATCCTGCTTGTGTTTCGGCTGACGGCTGCGGCGGCGGAATTCATCTGCGAGGAACGCTTAGTGGAGTGCATTGCGGCGGCGGGAGAATACATAGGGCTTCTGCTGGGGATTGTTTTTCTGGGCGAAGGGATGTTTTTCTTTTCGGCATTGCTTTTGTTGGGAGGCTTGTAGGCATGATGGAGGCATTTGCGGCATATATTAAAACCATAACTGCGTTGGCTGTTTTCTCTGCTCTGGTGGGGCTGCTTCTGCCGGAAGGGAAATATCGCCGCTATACGGAGCTGGTGCTGGGGATTCTGGTACTGACGGCGGTGCTGCGTCCGCTGCTTGGGCTGTTTCATGCGGCGGAAACGGGAGATTTGCCCTTGACGAGGATAGAGCAGGAATGGTCGGATACATACAACGGATACAGAGAAGAAGGGTGAGGGGATGCAAAAGAATTTGTGGAAGGGGTTATTTCGCCCCGAAAACAAAAAGCTGCGGAGCAATATTTTTCTGGCACTTCTGGCAGGGGTGCTGCTTCTGGCAATGGGGAAGGGCTTTTTCGGCGGAGAAAAGGAAACGCCTGCACAGGCGGAAACGCAGACGGCTTCCGATGTGGCGGAGCGAGAGACAGAAACGCGCATGGCGGAAATTCTTTCCAAGGTGCAGGGGGCAGGTGCAGTGGATGTCATGCTGACCTATTGCAGGACGGAGGAACGCACCATTGCACAGGATGAGGTACGGGAGGAATCGGAGAGGGACGGAAAATTCCGCGTGGAGCAGAAGGCGGTGCTGACCGAGGAAAAGGGCGGCAATACTGCGCCGTTCATCCTTTCGGAAAATGCCCCTGTGATTGAAGGGGTGGTTATTGTTGCGGAGGGTGGCGGAGATGCCACGGTACAGGCGGCACTGCATCAGGCGGCAGAGGCACTTTGCAATGTGCCAGCGCATAAAATTGCAGTTTTGCAGATGAAATAGAATTTTTGCAGAGGGGGAAAAGGTATGTTTGTCATCAAAAGGAATCAGGTTGTGGTTACGGCACTGGCGGTGATGATTGCGGCGGCAGGGTATCTGAATTTTCAGGAAAGCCGCTCTTCCGAAGGAAAGCAGACCGCATTGCAGCTGACCGAGGAGGGGGATGTGACGGCATTGGTGGATTATTCCGCTCTGCCGGATGATACGGACGAAACGGAGCTAGACCCGATTACGGCGGAAACCACAGGCGACGGTGCGGCGGTTTATGTTTCGGCGAATGGGAATGGCTCGGCTTATTTTGCGGAGGCAAAGTTGAACCGAGAGCAGTCTCGCGCGAAGGAAAAGGATATTTTGACGGAAATGCTCAATAACGAAAACATTACCGAGGAGCAGAAGGCAAAATGCACTGAAAGCATGCTGCTATTGCAGGAGCGGATGGAAAAGGAAAGTGCCGCAGAGGCAATGATCCAATCCAAGGGGTTCAAGCAGGCGTATGTTCGCATGGATAACGAAACGGTGGATGTGGTGGTGGATGCGGTGAAGCTGACGGATAAGGATGTTGCGCAGATTGAGGATATCGTGCAAAGAAAAACTGGGATGTCTGCCGATAAAATCCGCATCAATACCTTGCAAAAGTAAGAAATTACAGAAAATCAGATGAGGGCAGTGGGAATAAAATCCGAATACTGCCTTCTTTTTTATGCATAAAATGGTGCATAATTCGTTGCAAAATGGGCGAATATCTGTTATACTCATATCATAATTATGCGTGAATATATTGTTTTGCAAAAACAGGAGATAGAAACAACAGGAGGGATTACACATGTCTGAAAATAAAACAAACGGTCAGATTCAGATTGCAGATGAGGTTGTCGGCGTGATTGCCACAACAGCTGCACTGGAGGTGGAAGGCGTAGTTGCCGGCGGCGGCAAGGGCTTTGTGGAGCTGTTTGGCAAGAAGGGCCATACCAAATGCGCAAAAATCACAAAGGATGCGGATGAAGCCGTTCTGGATATGGATATTATCGTAAATTTCGGCACAAAGGTGCAGAACGCTGCCAAGGAAGTACAGGAAAAGGTGAAAACAACAGTGGAAACCATGACAGGACTTACGGTTGCGGCGGTGAATGTAAGCATCTGCGGCATTGTGAAGGAAACAGAAGCAAAGGCAGAGGAAGAAGAATAATCTTGAAAAACGGTGGGTCTCATGGCTATCTGAGGCCCTTGCTTATTTTTTAAGTGTGCCGTTGGTTGGAGAAATAATGGAGGGATACTATGAGCCGTAGAGGTGCGAGAAGAAATGCGTTTTATCTGCTGTTCCAGATGGATTTCAGCGAAGCGGAGGAATTTGAGCAGGTGAAGGAGCTTTTCTTTGCAGAAAAGGAAGAGCCTGTAGAGGAAGAGGATAAGGAATTTATTCTTTCCGAGGTGGAGGGCGTACATGCCCACATGGCGGAAATTGACGAAATGATTACAGCAAGCGCAAACGGATGGGATCCTGCGCGGATGAATAAGGTGGATTTGGCGATTCTGCGTCTGGCAGTGTATGAAATGAAATACGGGGAAACTCCCATCGGCGTTGCCATCAATGAGGCGGTGGAGCTTGCAAAACGCTTTAGCTCCGATGAAGCACCTGCCTTTATCAACGGCGTACTGGGCAAAGTAATCAAATGATAGAGCCGAAGGTGTTCTCGGTTGGGCAGATTAACCGCTATATCAAAAATCTGCTGGAAAATGATTTTATACTGAACAGCCTTCTGGTGCAGGGGGAGATTTCCAATTTCAAGGCACATTCGAGCGGTCATTGGTATTTTACCCTCAAGGACGCACAGGGGGCGATTGCTTGCGTGATGTTTCAGCAGGATGCGGCACAGGTGCCCTTTCTGCCCGAAAACGGGATGCAGGTGATTTTATACGGGCATGTTTCCCTGTACGAAAGGACGGGACAGTATCAGCTGTACGGCGAATTTCTGGAGCCGGTCGGCATGGGTGCCCTGCAGCTTGCCTTTGAGCAGATGAAGGAAAGGCTTGCGGCAGAGGGGCTTTTTGATGCGGACTATAAGCGGGAGATTCCCGAAAATATCGGCTGTATTGCGGTAATCACCTCCCCGACGGGGGCAGCGGTGCGCGATATTATCCAGATTGCAAAAAGACGCGACCCGAGAGTGAAGCTTGCCATATTCCCGACACTGGTGCAGGGAGAAGCGGCTGCGGCGGATATCGTGAAAAGCCTGAAGGCGGCGAACAGTTGGGGCAAGGCAGACGTGATTATTCTGGGGCGCGGCGGCGGCTCGATGGAGGATTTATGGGCGTTTAACGAGGAAAGCGTGGCAAGAGCCATTTTTGCTTCGGAGCTGCCTGTGATTTCTGCTGTCGGGCATGAAACGGATTTTACGATTGCCGATTTTGTTTCGGATTTGCGTGCGCCGACCCCATCTGCGGCGGCAGAGCTTGCAACCACAAGACTTGCGGACAAAAAGGAGAATGTAAGGGCACTGGCGGAACGATTGGAACGGAATTTGCAGGCGATCCTGACGGTATCTAAGCGGAGGCTGGAATTTCTGAAGGAACGCCCTGTGCTGAAGCGTCCGTTGGAATTGATGCAGAAAAAGGAGCGCGTGCTTGCGGAGCAGGAACGGCTTTTGTATAAAGAAACGGCAGGACAGCTGCAACGGCTCAGCCGAGGACTTCTGGCGGCAGAGGGCAGACTGGCGGCGGTTTCGCCGTTTTCTGTGATGAACCGCGGCTATGCCATGCTGATGGATGAGAGAGGTACGCCGCTTACAACGGCGCAGGCGGCAAAAATCGGGCAGGCGGTACGGATTCGCATGAAGGACGGCATTTTGCAGGCAGAGGTGACAGGAAAGGCGGTATTTGCCGATGGCGAGAAAGAAACAAACCTTTGATGAAGCAATGGAACGCTTAGAGGAAATTGTAGAACAGCTGGAACAGGAGGAGGTCTCCCTGGAGACGGCTGTTTCGTTGTATAAAGAGGGGCTGTCTCTTGCGGCACTTTGCAGAGAAAAGCTTTCTGCGGCGGAGGGAGAAATCGTTCTGCTCAGAAAGGAAGCAGGGCTTTGGCAGGAGGAGCCGTTTCAGGCGGAGGTGGAAGAATGATGGATTTGAAGCAGGAAATGAAGGAACGCTGTGCCTATATTGAACAGGCGTTGGAGCAGGCGGTGCCCGAACAGAAGGACTTTCCGCCTGTGATTTTTGAAGCAATGCGCTACAGCCTTCTGGCAGGGGGCAAGCGTCTGCGCCCGATGATGGTTTTGGCGGCGTGCGAGGCGGTCGGTGGGAAAAAGGAGGATGCCCTTCCCTTTGCCTGCGCCTTGGAAATGATTCATACCTATTCGCTGATTCATGATGACCTGCCTGCGATGGATAACGATGATTACCGCAGAGGGAGACTGACGAACCATAAGGTTTTTGGCGAGGATATGGCGATTCTGGCAGGGGATGGCCTGCTGCATCATGCCATGGAAACGATGGCGGATGCCTGCGTGAAAAACCCCACGCCGCAGACAACAGGTGCCATGAAAGCGATTGCACACGGTGCAGGTGTGGAAGGCATGCTTGTTGGGCAGGTGGTGGATGTTTTCATGGAAGGGAAGCCGCTGGATATCGAAACGCTTGATTTTATCCATCTGCATAAAACGGCGGCAATGATTCGCGGCGCACTGCAGGCAGGGGCAATCTGCGGCGGTGCGGATGAAAAAACAGTTGCGGCATTTGCGCTGGCAGGCGAAAAAATCGGCGTTGCCTTTCAAATTCTGGATGATATTCTGGATGTGACAAGCACACTGGAGGAATTGGGCAAGCCCATCCACAGTGATGAAAAAAATCAGAAAACAACGTATGTGACGCTGTTTGGAATTGAAAAATCAAGAGAGATTGCGGCAAGGCTTTCCGCTGAGGCTGTTTCCATCTGGGAGGAGCAGGGCGAGGGCTGTGCATTTTTATTAGAGTTGACAAAATATCTTACAACCAGAACATTTTAAGAAAATCCTTCCGAGAGATTTTTTGAGGTTGTGAGAATAGAGAGTTGGTGAAACTGTGGACGGTATTTTAAAGCATATCCATTCCACTGAAGATATAAAGAATTTAAACGAAAAAGAGTTAAAGCAGCTTTGCAGAGAGCTGCGGAGGTTCCTTTTGCAGAAGGTATCCAAAACAGGAGGACATCTTGCGTCCAATCTGGGCATTGTGGAGCTGACTGTAGCACTGGAATACTGCTTTCATCTGCCGGAGGATAAAATTGTCTGGGACGTTGGACATCAGGCATATATTCATAAGATGCTGACGGGCAGAAAAGAGGACTTCGACCATCTGCGGCAGTTGGATGGACTGAGCGGCTTCCCCAAGCCGACGGAAAGCGACTGCGATGCCTTTGCGACAGGACACAGCTCCACTTCCATTTCAGCGGCGTTCGGGCTTGCGAAGGCAAGAGATTTGACAGGCGGAAAGGAGCATGTGATTGCAGTCATCGGGGATGGCTCCATGACGGGCGGACTCGCTTATGAGGCGCTGAACAATGTCGGCAAGGAGCATACCAGAATGATTGTCATTCTGAATGATAACCAGATGTCTATTGATACGAATGTGGGGGCCATCAGCCGCCATCTGAACAGCCTGCGGACAAGCTACCAGTACCGTGGGTGGAAGGAGGCGGTCAAGCAGTTCCGAGATAATGTGCCTGTGCTTGGTGAAGGGACATATCAGGTGCTGAAAAACGTGCGTGACGGGGCGAAAATGCTTCTGACGGGCGGTGCATTGTTTGAACAGCTTGGGCTTAAATATATCGGCCCTGTGGATGGACATGATTTGCCAGAGCTGATTGAACTGTTTGAAAACGTGAAGGAAATGAACCGCCCTGTGCTCATTCATGTAAAAACCATCAAGGGCAAGGGCTATCCCTACGCGGAGGAACGTCCCTGGGCGTATCATGGCGTAGGTGCGTTTGATTTGAAAACAGGACAGCCGCTTTCCAAGGGCGGCAGAAGCTGGTCCTCCGTTTTCGGGGATAAAATGGTGGAAATCGGGAAAAAGAACCCGAAGGTCGCAGGGATTACGGCAGCAATGAGCGGCGGCACAGGCTTTGAGAAATTTCAGAGAGCCTTTCCGAAACGTTTTTTCGACGTTGCCATTGCGGAGCAGCATGGCACAACCTTTGCGGCAGGTTTGGCAAAGGGCGGCATAACACCTGTATTTGCGGTGTATTCCTCCTTCCTGCAAAGGGCGTATGACCAGATCGTGCATGATGTGTGTATGCAGAAGCTGCATGTTGTATTTGCGATAGACCGTGCAGGGATTGTTGGGGCAGACGGAGAAACCCATCAGGGCGTTTTCGATATCTCCTTTCTCAGCCACATCCCCAATATGACGGTGCTTTCGCCAAAAAACGCATGGGAATTGGAAGAAATGCTTGATTTTGCGGTGAATGAATGGAACGGCCCGATTGCGGTGCGCTATCCCAGAGGAACGGCGGAAACCGCTTTTGCAGAGCAGAAGGAGCCGATTACATACGGCAAGGCAGAGGTCATTCAGAAGGGCAGGGACATTGCCGTTCTGGCGGAGGGACACATGCTGAAGCCGGCGGCAGAGGCGGCAGAGCGCTTAGAGGTGGAAGGGTATCACCCCATGCTTGTGAATATGCGCTTTCTGAATCCTCTGGATACGGAGCTGCTGAAGGAGCTTGCACAAACGTGCGCCCATATTGTGACGGTGGAGGATAATCTGCGTAAGGGCGGCTTCGGCTCAAAGGTACTGGAATACTACGGGGATGCAGGGATACAGACTGATGTGCTGAATCTGGCATTTCCCGATAAATATATCGAACAGGGCACGCAGGCACAGCTTTTTGAAAGATATGGGCTGGATGCGGCGGGCATTTACAACAGCATCAAGGAAAGATTGGGAGAATGACCATGGCAGAAAAGGTTGAAAAGGAAAGATTAGACGTTTTACTGGTGCAGCAGGGTTTGGCAAGCTCCAGAGAACTGGCGAAGGCGTATATCATGGCAGGGAATGTATACGTTGACGGACAGAAGGAGGACAAGGCCGGCACAAAGGTGGCGGTGACAGCGAAGCTTGAGGTAAAGGGCAACCAGATGAAATATGTCAGCCGCGGCGGCTATAAGCTGGAAAAGGCGATGGATGTATTCGGTATCCGTCTGGATGGGAAAATCTGTCTGGATATCGGCGCATCGACAGGCGGCTTTACGGATTGTATGCTGCAAAACGGCGCAAGCAAGGTTTATGCCATTGATGTTGGCTACGGGCAGTTTGCGTGGAAATTAAGAAATGACGAAAGAGTTGTTTGTCTGGAAAAAACAAACGTAAGATATGTGACGCATGAGCAGGTACCGGATGAAGGGGATTTTGCATCGATTGATGTTTCCTTTATATCCCTGACAAAGGTACTGCCTGCGGTGCTTGGTGTGCTGGGCGAAAAGGGGCAGCTGGTTTGTCTGATTAAGCCGCAGTTTGAAGCCGGACGGGAAAAGGTCGGCAAGAAGGGCGTTGTTCGGGACAGCAGCGTGCATCGCGAGGTCATTGAGATGATTGTGGAGTATGTCCGCACACAGAGGCTTGGGATTCTCGGTCTGGATTTCTCCCCGATTAAGGGGCCTGAAGGCAATATCGAGTATCTCATTTATCTGGATAAGAGCCGGAGCGGCATGCACGAGGACGAGGTGCAGGCGAGAGTAGATACCGTTGTTGCACAATCGCATAAAATCCTTTCGGGCGAGAAATGAGGTGCGGAAGATGAAAAAAGTAGCAATTTTACCGAATATACAGAAGGATAAGGGACTGGCGGTGACAAAGCGGCTGGTGCGTTATCTGGAGGAAAAGGGCTGTCAGCCGCGCCTTTCCGAAGCGGTGGCGGATTTGGCGGAGCTGCCGCAGTATGCGCAGACGGAAACGGAGCTGTATCAGAACAGCGATCTGCTGATTTCGCTTGGCGGTGATGGGACACTGCTTGGCATCGGCAGGAGAACGGCGAAATTTGAAAAGCCGATTCTGGGGATCAATCTGGGGACGCTCGGCTTTCTGACGGCGGAGGATAAGAATTATGCCGAAGCGGCGATTGATAAGGTGCTGAAGGGTGATTTTAAGCTGGAAAAACGCATGATGCTGACCTGCGGCATTGCCAAGGGGGATGAACGCACGGAGGGCATTATTGCTTTGAATGATATCTGCATTACGCGCGATTTATATAAAATTCTGGAGTTTCATGTTTTTGTAAATGATGAATTTGTGGATACCCTGCTTGCGGATGGTGTTATCATCTGTACGCCGACAGGCTCGACTGCCTATAACCTTTCCGCAGGGGGACCTGTATTGAAGGCGGATGCACAGATTATTGCGATTACGCCCATTTCACCGCACACGCTGACAAGCAGACCCATTGTGGTTTCTGCGGATGATGTGGTTACGGTTGAGGTGAAGCCCAGCAGAGAGGACACGCCCTTTACGGTCAGTGCGGACGGGCAGAACAACTTTACGTTGACGGGGCAGAATGTTGTGCAAATTCGTCGTGCGGATGTCTGCACCACGATTATTAAGACAAAGCCGCAGAGCTTTTACGATGTACTGCGGCATAAATTGAAATAAGAACGGCTGAACAAGCAGCCTTTGGATATCTTTCTGAAACAGTAAGGAGGGGGTAGTGCGATGAAGATCGCCAGACATGCAAAAATTTTGGAATTGATTGAAAATTATGACATTGAAACGCAGGACGAGCTGGCACAGAGACTTTGTGAGGAAGGCTTTGTGGTGACACAGGCAACGGTTTCCCGTGATATTCGTGAAATGAAGCTGACGAAAATCGCAACAGAAAAGGGACGGCAGAAATATGCTGTGATTACTGGTAATGATACGGAAGTGACAGAGAGACTGACGCGCGTATTCAAAGAGGCTGTGCTGAAAATGGACTATGCGCAGAACATGATTGTAGTGAAAACACTGGAGGGTATGGGCATGGCGGTTGCCGTTGCGCTTGATAATATGCAGAACAGCGAAATCCTTGGCACGATTGCAGGGGATGATACTGTTTTCTGCGTGGTGCGTACGCATAATCAGGCGGCAGTTATCATCGAAAAGCTGTATCGCATCATCCATAGTGCCTAAAGGAGGGACGCTTTATGCTGGAACATCTGCACATCAGAAATGTGGCGCTGATTAAGGAAAGCGAAATCTCCTTTGGAGATGGGCTGAATATTCTGACGGGCGAAACGGGTGCCGGCAAATCCATGATTATTGATTCTTTGCAGTTTGCCCTTGGCGGCAGAGCAGGGAAGGATTTTCTGCGCCACGGCGAAAAGCAGGCGGCGGTTGAGGCATTGTTTTCCGTACAGTCGCAGGCACTTACGGAAAAGCTTGCGGAAAACGGCATTGCTCCTGAGGAGGACGGGACGCTTCTGATTACCCGCACACTCAGCGAAGCGGGGAAATCTGTCTGCCGTATCAACGGCTCTACGGTGACGGTCGGTATGCTGAAGGAGATTGCCGAGGACATGATTGATATTTACGGACAGCATGAGCATCAGTCTCTTTTGAATCCGGTGAAGCACATTCGCCTGCTGGATCGCTTCTGCGGCGCAGGCTTTGGTGAGGCAATGGAGGAATACAAAAACAGCCGGCAAAGGCTGAAGGATCTGGAAAAGCAGCTTGCGATTCTGATTGGAGATGAAAGCCAAAGTGAACAGCGGATGGATATGCTGCTGTTTCAGAAGGAAGAAATCGAAGCGGCAGAGCTGCGGGAGGGCGAGGAAGATGCCCTTCTGGAGCAGAAAAAACGCCTGAGCAGCATGGAAAGGCTGATACGGCTGACGGGCGAAAGCATAACACTTCTGTATGACGGGGATGACCGCGCACCCTCTGCCTGCGATCAGCTGGGGGATGCCCTTGCGAAATTACAGGAAGCGGCGGAATATGATGCGGCGCTGTCTCCCTTAGCGGATGCATTGGCGGATGGCTATGCTGCCGTGGAGGACTGCGCGCGGGAATTGAAGCGCGAGGCGGAGAAGCAGGAGGCTGATCCGGAGGAGCTGGAACGCATTGAGGAACGCTTACAGCTTTTTTATAAATTGAAGCGAAAATATGGTGGCAGCATTGAGGCGGTATTGGAATTTTACGAAAAAGCCGTACAGGAGCTGGAATTTCTCTCCAATAGCAGCGAAAAGGCGGCGGAGCTTTCTGCCAAGAAGGCAGAGGAGGAGAAGCGCCTGTCTGCTCTTGCGGAAACGCTGACAGCAAGAAGAAGGGCGACTGCCGAACAGGTGGAGGAGCAGATTGAAACGGCATTGCATGACATGGAAATGAAGCATGCACGGTTTCATATTCAGATAGAGGAAAAAGCCGATTGGGGCGCAGACGGCAAGGATAAGGTGGAATTTTTGATTTCTGCCAATGCAGGGGAGCCGCTCAAGCCCCTGGCAAAGATTGCATCCGGCGGCGAAATGAGCCGTGTGATGCTTGCACTGAAAACGGTGCTTGTGGATGCGGATGAAATCGGGACATTTATTTTTGATGAAATTGATACAGGGGTCAGCGGCAGAACAGCGAGAAGGGTCGGGGAGAAAATGCGCTTTCTGGGCGGGAAACGGCAGCTTCTCTGCATTACGCATCTGCCCCAGATTGCCGCGATGGCGGATAATCACTTTCTGATTGAAAAGGAAAGCGACGCAGGAGAAACCGTGACGCGCGTGACGGCACTGGACGAGGAAGGTGCGGTGCGCGAGGTGGCGAGACTGATGAATGATGTGACGGAAACCACACTGGCGGCGGCAAGAGAGCTGCTTGCGGAAAAATAAGGTAGAGTAGGAACACATAATGACAGCATTGTGTGTTCTTTTTTTGTCGAGATTTTTCTGCTTTTCACAGGAAAAACGACAGGTTTCGCAGATCCTTTGTTTTATAATCATAGAAGGAGGGAAGGAATGGAACCGAAGATTTACATAGATATCGTTTTTCCGGTGACATGGGGGATGGATGCCTTTCTGCTCTGGATGGCAGGGCGGATTCTGGGCCTGCGAAGGAAGCGGTGGCGATTTGCATTCGGCGGCCTTTTTGCGGCGGTGTGTGATTGCGCGTGGCTTTTCTTTTCGCAAAGAAGCGGCGGTGCGCTATTTTCGCTTTTGCTTCTGGCGGGCGGCGTTTTCATTGCCTATACACCGAAAAGCGGAAAAATATTTTTGCGGCTGATGGGGACAACACTGCTTTCTTCGTTCCTGCTTGGCGGCGGCGCACAGCTTTTGTTTACCTTTACGCAGGCACAGCGATTGTTTGGGCAGGGTCTTATCGTAGAGCAGATTTATCCGTGGTGGCTGCTGCCATGGGCGGTGCTTTTGGCGTATGTATTGCTGAAATTGGGTGCAGGGTGGATGGAGACGCATATTTGCCGCAGACGTGAATTCTGCACGGCTGCTGTGTTTCGGCAGGGCAGATGTGCCGAGGTGCGTACGCTGATTGATACGGGAAACGGGCTGAAGCAGGCGGATGACCGAGGGGTTGCGATTCTGGAGATGCAGGCGGTTTTGCCGCTGTTTTCGGCAGAGGAGGGCGTGCGGCTGCTTTCCGGGAGCAGAGAGGGCTTGGAATGGCTTGCGTTCAGCAGTCTGGGGAACCCGGATGGCAGGCTCTGGGGTATACGGGCAGAGAAGCTGATTTTGTTTTTCGGGGAAAAAAGCATCTGCCATCGGGATATTTTTGTCGGGATTGCCGAGGAAGCGTTTACTGGCAGTTATGAGGGCATTGTGCCACCCTCTTTATGGAAGGAGGATTCGGAATGAAGGAATGGAGATATTTAGTTTTTCTTGTAAAATACCATCTGAACCGTTGGATACGGGAAAAGAAGCAGGGAGGGGTATTCTATATCGGGGGGAGCGATGTATTTCCGCCGCCGCTCAAGCCGGAGGAGGAGCTGGTGCTTCTGGAGCAACTGGGCGGAGAGGAGGATGTGACGGTAAAAGCTGTTCTGATTGAGCGAAATCTGCGTCTGGTGGTCTATATCGCAAGAAAGTTTGAAAATACGGGCATCAATGTGGAGGATTTAATTTCCATTGGCACGATTGGGCTGATTAAGGCAATCAATACGTTTAAGGTGGATAAAAAAATTAAGCTGGCAACCTATGCTTCACGCTGTATCGAAAATGAAATTCTGATGTATCTGAGACGAAACAGCAAGACGAAAACAGAGGTTTCCATTGATGAGCCGCTAAATGTGGACTGGGAAGGAAATGAGCTGCTGCTTTCCGATATTCTGGGGACGGAGAACGATATCATCACGAAGGATATTGAGAATAAGGTTGACCGAGAGCTTTTGCAGGATGCCATGCAGAAGCTGAGCGGACGGGAGCGGCGGATTGTAGAAATGCGCTTTGGTATTCTGCCGGAAACAGAGGAAAAAACGCAGAAGGAGGTGGCGGATATTCTGGGGATTTCGCAGTCCTATATTTCCAGACTGGAAAAAAAGATTATGCGGCGGCTGAAAAAGGAAATAAGCAAAATGATGTAAGAAAAAGGTGCGCCCGATTGGGACGCACCGAAAGCGGATGTCGAAGGATATCCGTTTTTTGCTATACATCCAGATAATGAAGCGGTTCATAATCGACATTTTTTGCCTTGCCAAACCCACGGTCAATATACTGCTGATTGCCGTTTTTTCCGCCGTGGCGCTGGATGCGTGTGCTTTCGCGCAGGGCGGCTGCTGTGGGAATGCCGTCATGGATTTCTGTCAGACGCATGAAAAAAACTCCTTTCGATTGCTATAACAGCTTTTTTGCTAGGATACGAAAAAGAATGTGATTTTATACGAGGATTGGCGAGATTTGCTTCGTATATTTTTATGCGCAAAGGGAGAAGGTATTCATATACCTTTGAACGAATGGAGTGACAGGATTGGCTTATTACGGAAAGGTGGAAATCAGCGGTGTGAATACGGCAAACCTGCCCGTTTTGACAGGAGCAGAGGCGAAGGCGCTGTTTATAAAATGCAAGGCAGGGGACGAAGCTGCCCGCCAGCAGCTGATAGAGGGGAATTTGCGGCTGGTGCTTAGTATTATCAAGCGGTTTGAAAACCGCAATGAAAATATGGATGATTTGTTTCAAATTGGTGTGGTGGGGCTGATTAAGGCGATTGATAATTTTAACATCGAAATGGATGTGATGCCTTCAACGTATTTCTGCCCCATGATTATCGGGGAAATTCGCAGATATCTCAGGGATAACAACACCATTCGGGTATCGCGTTCTCTCAGAGATACGGCGTATAAGGCGTTACAGGTGAAGGAACGGCTGATGGCAGAGCGGGAAAAGGAGCCGAGCATAGAGGAAATTGCGAAGGAAATGGGGATGAGCCGAGAAAATATCGTGATGGCGATGGATGCCATTCAGGATCCGGTTTCCCTTTTTGAGCCGATTTATCATGACGGCGGTGACACGCTTTTTGTGATGGATCAGGTGAGTGATGAAAAGAACGGCGACAGGCTCTGGCTGGAAAATCTTTCGCTGAGCGAAGCCATGCAGCACCTCAATGAGCGCGAAAAGAAAATCGTAAATCTGCGCTTTTTTGAAGGCAAAACACAGACAGAGGTCAGCACAGAAATCGGCATTAGCCAGGCGCAGGTTTCCCGTCTGGAAAAATCCGCATTGCAGCACATGCGAAAGTTTATGTAAGGGACTATGAGAAAACGAAAAAAGGTAGTCGAATATTCCTATAAAAGGTGTAGACAATTTTCTTTTGATAGGATAAAATGAAGAGCAAAGGGGAATTTTTAGATACCCGAAGGAAAGAAGGCTTTTTTGAATATCAGGAGGAAAAATATGAAAATAAAAGCAGAAGACACCGCGGCATTGATTATCGATTTTCAGGAAAAACTTGTGCCTGCCATTGCAGAGCATGATGAAATTGTTGCAAAGGCAGCTATTTTTGCGGCAGGGTTGAAGGAATTTGGCGTTCCCATGGCTGTGACACAGCAGTATACAAAGGGACTGGGCGAAACCGTTCCTGCGATGAAGGAAGCCATTGGCGCATTTGAACCCATGGAAAAAACAGCTTTCTCCGCAATGGACTGTGATGCCTTTGTGGAATGGGTAAAGGCACAGGGCAAAAAGACAATTTTGGTTTGCGGCGTGGAAGCGCATATCTGTGTGCTGCAGAGTATTATAGATTTGATTGGTGAAGGCTATCGTGTATTTATTGTGGCGGACTGCGTTGGCTCCAGAATGGTATACAATAAGGAGTATGCAATCCAGAGAGCTGTGCAGGAGGGTGCATTTGTAACTACCTGCGAGGGTGCGCTGTATGAAATGACACAGGGGGCAGGCACACCCCATTTCAAAGCAATTTCAAAGCTGACAAAATAATGATTGGAAGCCTCAATTCCTGAGAATTGGGGTTTCTTTTTTGAGTAGGTTTTCAAGAAGGAATGAGAAGAATGCACATAAAAGAACATTTTCAGACAATTACATACCATAGAAGGCTGGTACGGCAAAGCTGCTTCCGAGTTGGGCTTTACTGGCAGGGGCTGACGCATGATTTGAGCAAGTACAGCCTGACAGAATTTCTGGTCGGTGCGAAATATTTTCAGGGCGATTGCAGCCCCAATAATGCAGAGAAGGAGGAGAAGGGCTATTCCTCCTCCTGGCTGCATCATAAGGGCAGAAATAAGCACCATTTTGAATATTGGATTGATTATTCCATGCCCGGCAGTGAAGGCCCGCTTCTGATTGGGATGAAAATGCCCCTGCGGTATGTGGTGGAAATGTTCATGGATCGCATTGCAGCATGCAAGGTTTATCAGAAGGAGAGATATACAGACGCAAGTCCGTGGCTGTATCATCAGAAAAGTAAGCGCGTACAGGCGGTGATGCACCCCGAAAGCCTTGCTTTGCTAAATCATTTACTGCAAATGCTGGCAGAGGAGGGGGAGAAAAAGACCTTCGTTTATGCAAAACAGCTGGTGCAAAAGGACAGAATCAGCCGATGGAAAAAATGTCTTGGAAAAAAGCAGGGCAAACGAGGTGAATGAGATGAACAAAGGAAAGGTAGTAGTAGGGATGAGCGGCGGCGTGGACAGCACGGTTGCGGCATATCTTTTAAACAAGCAGGGCTATGAGGTGACAGGCGTAACACTGCGGATGTGGGACGGAGAAGGCACAGAGAAGGCCATTGCCGATGCAAAACGGGTGGCAGATTCCATCGGGATTTCCCATGAGGTACTGGATTGCAGAGAAGCCTTCCGTACCTGTGTGGTGAATGATTTTATCGGACAGTATCAAAAGGGCGTAACCCCGAACCCCTGTATCGTCTGCAACCGCATGGTAAAGGAAAAATCCCTTCTGGATAAGGCGAAGGAAATCGGTGGAAAGTATATTGCAACGGGGCACTATGCCCGTATCGAAAAGCATCCGAAAACGGGACGTTATGCCATCCGAAATTCCGCAACCGCCGAAAAAGACCAGACGTATGCGCTTTATCGGCTGACACAGGAGCAGCTTGGCGCGATGCTTCTGCCTATTGGGGAATATACTAAGGACGAGGTGCGTAAGATTGCGGAAGCTGTGGACGGCTTTGTGGCAAAAAAAGGCGAAAGTCAGGATATCTGCTTTATTCCCGATGGGGATTATGCCGCTTTCATTGAAAGAGAGGGCAAGCTGACGGAAACGCCCGGTAATTTTGTAGATATGGATGGAACTATTTTAGGTAAGCACAAGGGCTTGATTCATTATACCATCGGGCAGAGAAAGGGGCTTGGCATTGCGCTTGGCAAGCCTGCCTTTGTGTATCGTCTGGATACGGAAAAAAACGAGGTTGTTCTTTCGGATAATGCGGCATTATTCCGGACAACGCTTTGTGCCGGCAATCTGGCATACATGGCGTATGATAAATTTGAGGACGGACAGCGTTTTCTGGCGAAAATCCGCTATGCGCATAAGCCTGCATGGTGTACTGTGAAGATGGTCGGGGAGGATAAATTAGAGGTTGTCTTTGATGAACCGCAAAGAGCTATCACGCCCGGACAGTCACTCGTGCTGTACGATGGGGAATTTGTTGCCGGCGGCGGATTTGTATTATAATTAAGCCAAAAATGAAAAAGGTTTTTTGAAAACTCAAAAGGGGGAGTATCCAAGGGAAATGGGTCGGCAAATGTCGGCCTGTTTTTTTTGAAAAAAATGCTTCACAGCATAAAGGGCAGAAGCCGAAAATTCGGTTCTGCCCGGTGGGGTCGAAATGTATATCGTATTTTTGGATTTATCTGAGTAAAATCAAAGGCTTTCTCTTAAAATTTCGATGATTTCCGCTCGATTGGGAACGTGATAGCCGCCTTTTAAAATCAATGTGACATCTGCGATGCCCTCCAGCATATCCTCGGTTACACCAAGCTCTGCAAGATGCAGCACTACGCCGATTTCACGCATCCAGTCTTCCATAGCAGAGAGACCCGCCTGTGCTACCTGCTCTGCGGTCTTGCCCTCTGCATTGATATTCCAAACATTCACAGCAAAACGCTTAAATTTCGGGATGGCATAGGGCAGTATATGGCGATAATACGGCAGGGATACCGCAGAAAGCGTCATGCCGTGGGTCGCATCAGTATAGCCTCCGACTGCCTGCCCAAGCATGTGCACCATCCAGTCGGTATGCTTTCCTTTATCAATGAGCGTATTCAGCGCCCATGTGGCTGTCCACATGAGATTGCTGCGCGCTTCATAATCCAGTGGATTTTGTACGGCTATGCGGCTGGAATGAATGACAGAGCGCATTAAGCCCTCGCTGATGTAATCACTGGTGTTGTCATCTTCATCCGAAAAATACTGCTCGCAGATGTGATTGAAAATATCATATATACCGGAAACCATCTGATATTTCGGCAGTGTAAACGTATATTCAGGATTCAATATCGTAAATCGAGGCATGATTTTTTCATCGGCAAAAACATGAGCGATTTTCTGATGTGTTTCTGTGTTGGTAATCACGCTGCCTGCGTTCATTTCGGAGCCGGTGCCGACCATAGTAAGGACGCAGCCGACAGGGATGATTTCGCAGTTCGGCTCTTCAAAGCGAACAAAATATTTCTCCCAAGGCTCCTCCTCGCAATGAACGGAAACGGAGACAGCCTTGGCATAATCGCAGACAGAGCCACCGCCTACAGCAAGCAGTAAATCTGCCTTATGCGCACGAGCAATTTGAATTCCCTCATGCAGCTTTGCAACGGTGGGATTGGGCATAACACCGCTAATCTCTGCAACAGTTTTATTATTTTTCTTTAAAAGAGCAGTTACGGCATCATAAATTCCATTTTTCTTAATGGAGCCGCCGCCGTATATCAGCACAACATTTTTGCCGTACTTGGATAGCTCATCGTTGAGATAGTTTAAGGATTTTTTTCCGAAATACAGCTTGGTTGGATTGCAGTAAGAAAAGTTACCTAACATAATTGCTCACCCATGCCTTTCTTTTTAATTCTTATAAAAATCATGCATTCTATTAGGTGTGTCCCAATAAGAAAACATGAAGAAAATGAAATAGCTGAAAGACTGCGGATACAAGGAAGTTTCCCGCAGGCATCCTTTGACTTAGGCTGTCAAGGGGAACTGACGCAGTAGCCGTAGCTTTCAGCATTTCAGAATGCAAGGTTTCTTATTTGGGCGCACCTTTCGATGACTGCTCTTATTTTAGTCGTATTTATTCTGTAGGTTGTGCGAGGGGATTTTGGCGGTATCCCTCCAGCAGATTGTCATTTTCCATGATGAACGGTCGTGTTGTATCCTGCTCCCACGCAACATCATATTTTTCCATGAGGTAATCACTCAGCTCTGTCCGATTTTTTAATTTTACCAGACGATATGGCTCCTGAAAGGCGACCTTCTCGATAAAATAAAGCTCTCCGTTTTCTGCAGGAAGCAAAATGCCGACATGACCGATAAACAGCGTGTTATCCGTATCCGAAAATTTGTCATGCAGAACAACGGAAATCAGGCGTGCCTTGCCGTCTGTAAACGAAATGCCGCGTTCCCTCCAGCCTGCCTGCAAAGCCTTGACCTGCTCGGTCACATCGGTACTGTTTGCAGCATTTACAGGTGCGAACAAAGCACAGAATTTGGCGGTACTGTCTCCGCAGAGAACAGAGGAATCCGCAGAAAGTGTTTCAAGGTCCAGAAAAAGCGCATCCTCACCTTGGGTATTTGGCTGATTAGCGCCCGCTGTGACAAAGTCGCCAAACAGACTGAAGGCTGTGATTCTGCAATTATATCCGGGAAAGCTGCCGTTTTTTTTCATCCAAGCATCCTGCATTTCATAGGGATCATATTTGGTTTCGGTTGGTGCCGCGCTTTCAAAGCCCTTCGTCAGCCACTCGCTTTTTACATCTGCACGAAAGGCATCGATCTTGGCAAAAAGAGTATCAATTCTGTTTTCCTTTACCCCTGCATCCGAGAGACCTTGGCGAAGCAGGCTGCGAGATTCTTCATCCGTCAGATTGGAATATACAGCGATTTTCAGTGGTAGCTGTTGGTTGTCCGCTTTTGTTGCTGCACAGCCGCAAAAGCCGCTTAGGGTTAGGCTTGCAGCCAGCAGCAGGGTGGCATATTTTTTCAAATTCATGTGCATCTACCTTCCTTATAATGGATTCGGGTGGAGCATACTTCTTTTAAAGTGTTAGCCAAGAATGCGCCGGTCGAAATGTTGCAAGACTGGCGCAAACCGGGTAAATATTGGCTTTTTACGGTAGTTCGGATTATTCCCACTCGTTGCCGAAAGCCACAACTTAACGCTTTTTGTTTATAAACCGTGCGATGTAGTTTTCGTATTATTCTGATAATCCATATTATCATACCTATACGACGAGAATTTATCAATATCTTATCATGTGTGATAAAACCGATGGTTGCAAGGAAAGAATAATTACCACCGGATTGGTTTGTCAAATATATTATAGCACAAAGCGATATACCTTGCAATAACTTTTTGATTTTTTACACGCATATTTTTTGTTAATCGTGTAAAAATAGTTGTAAATTTTATCGATTAATGCTATACTATAATCACGCAAATAATAAAAAATGCGTGCAGAAAGTCGGTGAACTATTGAATAAACACGAAATAGCAATTGAGGTTTTTAATAAAGTCGGAAGCATTGCGAAGACAGCAGACTTTGTTGCCGTTGGACTGAAAAACTATGATGTTGTTTCCCTTTGCAATCAAGGTTATATAGAGCGTATTCGCAATGGTTTTTACAAACTGCCTAACGCTGAAGAACCAAAAGAAGAAGCTCTGATTTCTAAACTCCTGCCGCAAGGGATTGTTTGTGTGGAGTCTGCTCTGTTTTATTATGGGTACAGCGACTTTGCTCCTCGTGAATGGACAGTTGCAGTCCCCCGTTCCTTTTCAAGAGCAATCAAAGCAATGCAGGAAGTCCCTGTCAAAGCTTATTATGTTCAGAACGAATTTTACCATTATGGTGCTACTGTAGGTAACTTTAATGGTGTTGAATTAAAAGTTTATGACCGAGAGCGAACAATCTGTGATTGCTTTAAGTATCGTTCAAAGCTTGATAATGAAATATTCAACAAAGCAATCAACGCTTATGTAGCAGATCCGAAGAAGAATCTCGCAAATCTTTCTAAATACGCAAAGGATATGGGCGTTTATACAAAACTTATGAATGTAATGGAGGTGCTGCTCAATGGCTGATATTGCTGCATCCGTGCTTGCACGACTGAAAAATAAGGCTGCCGAAAGCGGAAGAAGTTATCAGCTTTGTTTGCAGCTCTTTTGTCAGGAAGAATTTTTACGCCGTTTAGAAAAATCCAAATATGCGGAAAATCTCGTCCTTAAAGGTGGTTTGTTTATTTACTCTGTTACCGACTTTGACAGCAGAGTAACGGTAGATATTGATTTTCTTCTTCGGAAAGTACCAAACACTCCCGAACAGCTAAAATCTGTACTGGAAGAAATCATATTCACGCCCACCGGCAATGATTTTATTACCTTTGAAATTAAAGATATTGCGCCCATTGCGGTTGCCAAAAAATACGCCGGTATCGGAGCTTCTATTGTGGCTCGCATTAAAAACACACGAACGCCGTTTAGTATAGACTTCGGGGTGGGCGATGTTATCGTGCCGAAACAGGAAAAGCGAAAAATCCCGACACAGCTTGACGATTTCACTGCGCCCGTGGTAAATACATATTCTCTTGAAACGACGATCGCTGAAAAGATAGATGCAATCCTCAGTTTGATGGAATTTTCCAGCCGAATGAAGGACTATTATGACATTTACTATCTTGCCAATAAATTTGATTTTGACGGCAAGGTGCTCACTGAAGCTCTGAATAAAACTTTTGAAAATCGTGGACACGCCTTTACGATTGAACAGTTTGAACAGGTTATGAGCTTTGCGGACGATTCTGCTATGCAAAAGAAGTGGAAAGCATTCTGTCGGAAGATTGACACGAAAACTGATGATTTCAATACGGTGCTAAAAATAATTGAGGCGTTTTTGACAAAACCGTTTACGGTGGCGGTCAAAGGTAAAGAATTTACTAAAAAATGGTCTGCCGGTAATGGCGAATGGATGTAATTAGGAGGACGAGAAAATGGAGTGTAAAGACATTTTAAATTTAATAGCTATAATTGTAATTCCTATAGTTGCCGTCTTGATTGGACAACATTTGCAAAATAGAGCAGAAATAAGAAAAGATAAAATGCACATTTTCAAGGTACTTATGACTTCTCGAATATATGGATGGACACAGGAAAGCGTGCACTGCCTTAATATTATTGACATTGTTTTTTCAGATGATGAAAATGTCCGTAATGCCTGGAAAGATTTATATGATAAATATTGCGTTCAAAATCCGGATGAAACACAACTCAAAAAAATTCAAAATGCACAATATAAATTGCTGGACACAATGGCGAACTCTCTAGGATATAAAGATAAGGTTACTTGGGAAACGATTCAAAATCCATATATTCCAGAAGGAATGAGGCGGCAACAGCAGGAGCAAGCGGCATCTCAACAAGCATATAATAATCTTCTATTCAATATGCAGCATATGATACCCAAAAATAATAAGGTGGATGAAAACAATGAGCACTAATATATCAAAACAAAAGCGTGAGGACTTGCTGAATAAAATCAAAGAAATCCGAGCCTTTATTTCTGCTGCTCCGCAGGATGAAAATACAGGCAATTTGCTTTCCTATCTTTCTGATTTAGAGAAAGATGTAAACGGAAAAAAATACGGACTTGTATTTGAGGAGCACCGTGAGAAAATTGACGAGGTACTTGACAGCCATACCCCTGTATTGAACGAAGAGAAAGACCTCTTCATCGACAACGGCGGACAGATGAATTTTCTCATTGAAGGGGATAACCTTGCTTCTCTTAAATTACTCGAAAAGACACACAAGGGCAAAATTGACCTTATCTACATAGATCCGCCATATAATACGGGTAAGGATTCTGAGGAGGGTGGCGGATTTATATATGATGATAGGTTTGTTGATGCAAACGATACATTTATTCACAGCAAATGGCTATCCTTTATGAAACAAAGGTTGTTAAAAGCAAAACGATTACTAAAAAACGATGGCGTGATTTTTATATCTATAGGAAAGGAAGAAAATGCTACTTTAAGAATTCTGTGCAATGAAATTTTTGGCGAAAATAATATGTTAGGACAACTTGTTAGGAGAACAAAAACTACAAGTTTTCGTGGGAATTATTTTGCCTTAAGATTAGACTATGTTTTATGCTATTGTGGTGGAACTACTTTACCTGATAAATTTATGGATATAACTGACAAATCAAAATACACAAAAATCGAAACAAAAGGTAAATACAAAGGTGAGCTTTATAAAGATGATACGGCGTTCTATCTTTCGACATTAGAAACTCGACCAAACCAAAGGTATTGGATTGAATGTCCAGATGGTGAGTTAGTGATACCGCCTGGAATAACATTCCCAGATGTCAATATTGATGGGGAAAAAGCTGTTCCAGCAAACAATGATGGTGTATGGCGCTGGGAAGTTGAGCAGTACAAAAATAAAAAAGGTCTACTATCTTTTAAGAAAACAAAACGCTCGCCACTTCTAAATCAAAATGGCAAACAAGCAAGCTGGAATATCTATACAAAATCGTATTACTGCGAAAAAAAGGACAATGGAAATATTCCTACTGAATTATTACTCGACTTTTTAAATAGAGTTGGTACCAAGGAAATTAAAGATCTCAAATTAAATTTTACATTTCCAAAACCCAGTTCTTTAATTTCTTATTTAATTCAAATAACAAACAAAAGTACAGATATTACAATACTCGATTTCTTCGCTGGTAGTGGAACTACAGGACACGCTGTAATGAAACTAAATGCAGAAGACGGTGGCAATCGTAAATTTATCCTTTGTACCAATAATGAAAACAATATTTGCCGTGATGTTACATACGAGCGTATCAAGCGTGTGATTGACAAAGAAGGGTGTTCTGCAAGTCTCAAATACTATAAAGTTGATTATGTTCCCATCTCTGATCGTATGTACTACGAATATGCGGACGAGTTGATAAAACATATCCGTGAACTTGTTGAGCTTGAAAACGGCGTGAATTTCACGGGTAATGCAGAAATTGCTATCGTACTGACTGAAAAAGAACTTGACAATTTTATTTCTCAACTAAAAAACAATACCAAATGTCAGAAACTATACTTAGGGCATGATATATTGATGGATGCCCAGCAAGCACAAGCTTTAAAAGATAGGAAGATCACAGTAAATATCATTCCTGACTACTATTACAAAGAATTGGAGGGCTAAAAATGGATATTACCCTTGCGAACTTTCAGATAAAAGCTATCGCCGATTTAACTGAAGCAATGGAACAGCCGAATAGAGATATTATCCTCAAAAGCTGTACGGGAAGCGGAAAGACCATTATACTCACTCATTTTATGGATGAATATTTAAAAAGTAATCATAAAACGGTATTTATTTGGCTTACTCCCGGTAAAGCCAACCTTGAGGAACAAAGTAAAGAAAAAATGGATCGGTATATCCACGGAAGTCAGACAAAATTACTTTCCGACATTATGACTGCCGGTTTTGAAGAAAACGACGCTTGCTTTATTAACTGGGAAAAGCTGACTAAGAAAGGAAACAATGCTTTAAAAGACAGCGAGCGCACAAACTTTATCGAACACATACGCAACGCTCTTGATAGCGGCCTGTACTTTAAAATTATTGTTGATGAGTCCCATCAAAACGACACAATCAAAGCGGATGATATTATTGAGTTGTTTCATTCAGATAAAATAATCCGCTGTTCTGCTACGCCTAAAAATTATAAGAACGCCATTTTAATTGATATTCCCGAAGAAGATGTTATTGCGGAAGGTCTAATAAAGAAGCTACTAATCATCAACGAAAACTTTGAGCAGCATATCAGCGTTGATGATCAAATTACATATTTGCTTGATAAGGCAATCGCCAAGCAGAGGGAATTGCACTCAGAGTATTTAAATCGAAATGCTGAAATCAATCCCCTTATTATTGTGCAAATTCCGAACAAGTCAGATGCCCTTCTAGATAGAGTCGAGGAATATTTTGAAAGCAGGGGGATCGCTTACGAGAACAATCTACTTGCGGTATGGCTATCAGATAAAAAGCAGAATCTTGAAGATATCGAAGAACCTAACGCTATACCAATTGCAGTTATAATTAAACAAGCGGTTGCTACTGGATGGGATTGTCCGAGAGCACAGATTCTTGTTAAACTGCGTGATAACATGAGTGAGGTTTTTGAGATTCAGACCATTGGGCGAATCCGCCGTATGCCTGAAGCAAAACACTATGGAAGTGATCTGCTTGATAGCTGTTATCTATACACATTGGACGAGAAATTTACGGAAAGCGTTAAGCTGAGTTTAGGGAAAGGAGCTCTTGACGCTTACAAAGTGTTCCTTAAACCTGAACATCGTTCTTTTGAGATCATCAGTGAATATAAAACCGATGTGCCATATCCCCGTGATGCTAAGTTGTCACTAAAGGTAATTTATAAATACTTTGAAAAACAATACCACATTAAAAAAGATGCTTCTAAAAACAAAGTTCTATTGGAGGCTCATGGTTATTCGTTTTCAGAGGATATTATCGACTATACTAAGTCTGGTTCGGTGAGTACTTTGTCAAAAGAGAACATCGCCGAATTAAACGACATTTCTATCCATGAGGCTTTGAACACACATAAGCACGGAAAAGAATACCATCATTGTGTTGCTGAAATCGGTTTTAAAGTAAATCTCGATTACAACAACATAAATACCATCATGCGTAAGCTTTTTCTTGATGGGTTGCATTGTGAAACAAAGATTCTCAAAATCGGGACAAGAGAACTCTACGCTTTTATCATCAATAACAAGCACTTGTTGGTTGAAGATGTGAGAAATGCTATGGCAGATGAGTCACTCCAACTGTCTTTAGCAATACCAAAAACGACTGAGAAACCAATTGGGTTTCCGTTAGAAATGATCTTTACTTATGATGGTTCAGCTAAATCACAAGTAGAAATGACAAAAAATGTGTACAAAGGATATCTTTCTTCTGCTGAAAAGCGTTCTATGCCTGAAAAACTTTTGGAGCGGTACTGTGAAAACAGTCCTAATATTCAATGGTTTTACAAAAATGGAGATAAAGGGATAGAATATTTTTCTATTGTGTATACCGATAATTTTGGAAAGCAAAAGTCATTCTACCCAGATTATATTGTCGGTGCTTTAGATGGTAGTGCATGGATAATAGAAACCAAGGGCGGTTTTACTAGGTCAGGCGATAGCGAGGACATTGACAAATACACTGCCAAAAAATTTGCGGTATTGAAGAATTACATAGATAAGTATCATCTACATGGCGGAATCGTTCGTCAAGACAAGCAGAGCGGCGAGCTTTGTATTTGCACAAATAATTATTCCGACGATATAAAGAGCGATTCTTGGCAGCTTCTTTCGGATGTATTATAAACAGGGAGGACAAAAATGAGCAGTAGCGAACAAAAGAAAACTGTTCCAATTTATTTTTATTATCTTGCTATTTCAAAGCAAAAAGACAGCAGTGATGACTCCGTTTATGATATAAAGCAAATCATTGATGCATTTTCAAAACTTCTTGCTTATATTGCAGCTAAGAGTTTAACGAATCGAAGAAAGAATATTACTTCTTCCGAAAAAGTTGTATGGCTTGATTCTTATACAGACTTAAAAGATGGCAACTATAATGTCATCTTTAAATCTGCGAAATACAATCATGTTCGCAATGAAATAGACACAGAAACCATGCAGGAACTTGGAACAAGAAAGCGCCAGCAAGATGGCGACGAGGAAAAGACGCATTTATGCGTCCGCCTTGCCAAAGGGCAAAATCGATTTCTTGCAGTACACGAGAGCAATCACTACGGCATATCTATAAACTGTATCGTAGATTACCTTAATACGCAGTTCGTACGCTACAATGAAGATACTGATGATAAGTATCACTATACACTTTCACATGAGATTATGCCAGGAGATGATTTCTTAGATTCGCTAAAAAAAGCTCGTACTACCTCTGCTCTAAAATTAACTGTTAGCAAAGAAGATATAAGGGACGATTTCATGCAGTTTGCAAATCGAAATGATATTGACGACGAAGTTGAAATTTGGCTTAAACGACCTAAGGGCGCAAAAAAATTTCCTGACAACCTAATCAAAGCATACTATGACGATATGCAAAGCAATAATAGAATTAAGAAAATTTCCGTACGGGGAACCAATGCTGCGGGACAGTTTGAAATCGATACTGATCTTATGAAAATGAAACACTATCTTTCAGTAAATGCAGAGTCGGTAACAAACGAGGTCAACAGTGAGGATTTCTTCACAAAGGCACAGGGGTTTATAGATGAAACGAGGAACAAAAAATGAAAAGCATAATCTTAATTCCAATATCGGATTATTTTGCTTCACGAAAAAAAGTATTTAAAAAATTTTTATTTCCATTGATTGTATCGTTAAGTGCGTTATTTTTATCGATATTATTCAATATAGGAAGCTCCGAAAAAATAGTATCTATTTTCTCGGAATTTATTGGTACACAAATAAGTATTGTTGCGATTTTAATATCATTTTCTGTAGCAATTATTACAATTTTAGTATCTTCGGACAATAATAACATTAAGCGTTTAAAAGAAACTGAATCGAGCAAGGATCAATATAAACCTGTTCATGGGAAACAATTGTCTCTATTTCAAGTTTTGCTTTCTAATATAGCTTATAATGTTGTTACTGAGATAATATATTTAGTCGGGCTCATTGCGATTTCACTTATACAAACTATTTTTCCAATTTACTTATTTAAATATATTACCTCTATCTGTATCTTTACTATCCTACACATTTTATTTGTATTATTAGAATCCGTTTCTCAAATGTATCTTACATTTTGGGCCAAAAAATAAAGGTGGCGGCGAGGATTTCTCCTCGCCGCCGTTTTTACATTATGCGTAAATAACCTCGTGATTTACAATCTCCATCGCCTTGTGCCGAATATTGTTCATTGCCCTAACCCATTCCATCTGATTTTCTGCCTTTAGCTGCTCTCCCACGCCCTCACGCTCCGACATTTGTTTTACCAGCCGAAGAAACATATCTTCAGCCTGCTTGTCAATATCCGCAAGATAACTGTTCAATTTGCCGCTTGTGAGCAGATTGGTGTAAAGCACCTTTCGGTGCTGTTTGAGATAGCGCAAGTGCCTCTGTACCCATACTCCAATAGGTTTGTTTCCTTTTTCGGTGTGTAAGGACAGGCAAGGGAGAGCATAATCTCCCTGCCGCACATAAGTCCCGCCCATTTCTTCAAAAATTGTCTTTGCCATTTTGTTTTCCTACCTTTCATAATTTTTATTTTTTGAGTGTTTTCCACGCTCTTGGGACTGTGTTTTCGGTGCAGGAATCGGTTCATAAAAAATGCTTTTTTCCTGCTTTTTGAACCTCTCAAGGATACCGTCAATAAATTCTTTGACCGCTTTAGGTGCCGCTTTTAACGCTTCAAGATACGGTCTGCACTTTTCGGTAAGCTCAGATAATGCAGTTTTAAGCCGTGAAACTTCCGACTGTAATGACCATATCTGCCTTGTGAGGCACCGATTTTCTTCCTGTAATTTCTTTGCCTCGGACACAGCTGAGTAGCTTTGTTTTGCAAGGGTGGTCAACTTCTCGTAGTCATCAGCCGACACGGTATATTTGCCCGTAAAAGACTTTTTGCCTGAGTTGTCAATCTCATTAAAGGTCATAAAGGCATTGTGATTTTCTTCGTATCGCACCTGTTCTCCAGCGATTTTTTCTTGAAGATTTGATAATTTTTCTTTGTCTTTCTTGATTTTAAATTCAAGTGAAGCTAAGTTTTCAGCAGTACTTCCACGCTCGCCACGAATGAATCCGTTAAACCCTGCTTCCTGCATATGCTCATAAAACTTGTCCTGCAATATGCTGTAGGAAGCGTGATAGACTTGTTTTCCCTTGCTGTTCAAAATCGGATTTCCGTTTTCATCAAGAGCCTTTTCGGACTTCCATTTCTTTGAATGACTCACTTGATGAATGACCTCTTTCACCTTTCCAACCAGTTCAGGATCTTTACATCGTTTCGTCCAGCGCACCTCTTTGTCTACTACCGGCAACGCCATAATATGAAGGTGATAGTGATAAATCGGTCTGCCGTACTTTTCAGTCATTGCTGTATTTAACTCATCAGCGTGCATTACAGCAGATACAATATTGTCTTTGCCATAGAGCTTTTCTACAAAACAGAAAGCTTCTTCGTAGAATCTGCAAGCATATTCATAGCCGCCGTTCTGCTCAAAATAATCGGTATTTACATCCATAATCATCTCGTCAAAAACTGTCGCATCGGGTTTCAAACCTTTCAGTGATACCGTTCCTGCAGCAATCATTTGGTCAAGATGTTCGTTATAAGTCAGCTCTCCGCAGCTCTTAAAACTTACATTCATAGGAGTACGAGAGAGGTCAACATTCATATTTTCGTAGCTGTCATTTTTACGCTCAATGTGTCGCTCGAACTTACCAACTGTTGCTCTTGTACGGGTTTCGATACGAGCGACACTGAAGTTTTGTTTTGCCATTTTCTCACTCCTTTCCGCAGGTGAATTTTCGGGGAGCCGAAGTTACGCACCTTTTTCAAAGTGCGTAACCCACTATGACACTTTCAGCACTTCGGCTGCAAAGATGTCGTGGGCTCTCCGAGGGGGTTATGGGGCGTTGCCCCGTTGTCTGCGGACAACTCCCCAGCAAGGGCTGTCCTTTGAAAAGGACACCCTGCACCCCGTCTAAACTTTATGCTGTTACTTCCCGAAAAAGGAACATTGCAAGGTTGCAGATGTGCCTGCCTTTGCAATGTTGCAACCTTGAAAAACTTTACCCTGTTTTTTCGGGAAGCTGCCAGTACCACTGACTGCCCTCTTTAACCGATTGGACTTTAAGTGATTTCTTTGCTTCATCCAGCACACGCTTGGAAATCCCCATCGCCTGTGCTTTCTTCACCAATTCTTTCTGCGGGTATTTGCCCTTTGAAAGATATTCGAGTATTAAGTTTTCAGCCTGCTCTGATTTCTTTTCTTTCGGAATGCCGCTTAACAGATCATCAACCGAGATATCGTAATGCCCAAGCCAGCTGAAGCCGTTTTCCTTGTCCAGTTCAAAGGCGATCGCTTCACCTTCGGGTGCAAGGGAAGATTTGTCCTGCACCATCACTCTGACCTGCGGATTGTCTTTAATTCTCCCGACAATCAAAACACTTCTTGCCGAAGCCTGAAAGTCAATGGAACCAAGTCCACGGTAAGAAGATTTATTTCCGCTTCCTTTATTCATATGACCAACAAGCAAAATAGCACAGTCATATTTTTCTGCGATTCTTCCAAGCTGTGCCATTACATTACGGACTTCATTAGCGTTGTTCATATTGATATTCGCACCGACATAGGCTTGTATCGGGTCAAGAATTACCACCCTTGCATCTACTTCAATAATTGCTTTTTCAATTCGTTCATCCAGCATACTGAGTGCGGCTTCTGATTCATCTATGACTTTTATTTGCGTACAGTCTGCCTCAGCGGATTCTAGCCTCGGCTTGATAGTATCTTCCAGTCCGTCCTCGGCAGTTTGATAAATGATCTTAACGGGCTTACGCTCGGTATTATCATAGGGCAGCGCTTCTCCTTTAGAAAGGAGAGCCGCCAGTCTTAAAGCCAAAGTTGTTTTGCCCTCGCCGGGATCGCCCTGAATGATTGTGATTTTCCCGTATGGGATATATGGATACCAGAGCCAGTTTACTTCCTTGCTCTGTACTTCATCCATACTGATAATTTTAAGTTCAGCCATTCATACCACCGCCTTTCAAAATAAAAGTGTTGATTTTCAAGTGATATGCGGCTATACTATTAACAGATACATTGAGTGACTGCCTTTCATCTGCGCCAACAGATGATGTTCGGGCGGTCATTTCTTTTTTATTCTCCATTCGCACTCTCTCCTTTCAGTCCGTGCATTGTAAAGGCGATAAGGTCAATGGTGTCGAGCAGTTCCGTTTGGACATACTCACCTGCCGCAATACGCTGTAATTCCTCAAGGATAAATGCCATCTGCGTTTTCAGCGCCTTATAAACTCTCGGGTTCGGCTGAACCACTACCTCACGCCCCATACATTTGCGGTAGCAGTATTCCTGTTTAGGCAGTCCCGAAAGAGCAACTGCTCTGTTGAGTTCTTCCTGTTCTTCGGGTGATACTCGAAATCCTATGGTAATACTGCGGAAACGGTTGTGTCGGTCTACATTTTTTGCTGACATATCATCACACTCCTTTATTCATAAAATCAAGTTTAACTGCCATTTCCTTTTGTTTTGACGGGAACAGATGTGCATAGCGGTAAGTAATTTCTATGCTTTCGTGTCCCACTCGGTCAGCAATGGCAACGGCGGAAAATCCCATATCAATTAAAAGACTGATATGACTGTGGCGAAGATCGTGGATACGAATACGCTTTACCCCGGCTTCTTTTGCCCCTCTTTCCATCTCGTGGTGCAGATAGCTTTTGGTAACGGTAAAAACACGGTCTTTCTTTTTCAGCCCGTACTGCATACTGAAAAATTCCTGCATTTCGGTACAGAGAAAATCAGGCATTTGCACAGTACGGTTGCTTTTCTTTGTTTTCGGTGAGGTGATTACATCCTGACCTTTCAAACGCTGATAAGTCTTGCTGATTTTTACCGTTCCTTTTTCAAAGTCAAAATCGGCAGGGGTAAGAGCAAGCAACTCACCCTCACGGATACCTGTCCAATAAAGCATTTGAAATGCGTAGTAGGAAAGCGGTTTATCCATCATCACTTCGGAAAATTTTTGATATTCTTCTTTCGTCCAAAACAGCATTTCCTTTCGTTCTTCACTGCCCATATTTCCTGCCTTTGAGGCGGGATTGCTGCGTAAGTCATAAAATCTGACTGCATAATTAAAGATGGCTGAAAGCTGATTGTGCAAAGTCTTAAGATAAGATGATGAGTAGGGCTTGTTTTCCTCGTTGCGGTAAGCCAGCATTTCATTTTGCCACACTCTCACATCTTTAGTGGTAATCTCGTTGATTTTGCGGTCTTTAAAGTACGGCAGAATTTTCTGCTGAATAATATTCTCTTTGGTCTGCCAAGTGCTTTCCTTTAATCGTGGTTGCTGTTCTCTGCAATAAATTTCAACGAAGGCAGAAAAGGGCATATCCAAATCTCCTGAACTTTGCTGCTGAAATTTCTGTTCCCAATCCTGTGCTTCTCGTTTTGTGGCAAAGCCACGCTTGCACTTTGGTTTGCGCTCGCCTTTCCAGTCGGTATACTGCGTCATCACATACCAAGTGCCGTTGTCCTTATTCTTGTAAACGGGCATTAATCATCTCTCCTTTCTGCTCCGTAAATTCTTTCACTAAAATACTGTCGGCTGACACGCCCTGCAACCGTAATAAATCCCTTTGCACTCAGTTCATCGTTGAGCTGTCGAATAATCTTGTAGGCGTAAGCCTTTGATACATCAAGTTCTTCTGCAACTTCATCTGCTCGCATAAAAGTTTTATCTGTCATAAAATCACCTTCTTTAAAAATAGTCATCCTTATTTCGTGTCGGAATATTTTCTGACCGCCTTCCGATTTGCCCGGGCGGGTACGCCATTACCGTGATGTACGACGGTTATTCAATTTTCACAGACTTAACACTATTAGTTTAAGTCAGTATCATCATTATACTAAGCATATTCCGTAAAGTCAAGTGGTTTTTGAGAAAATATTAAACTTTTTTGTTTTTGTAATCTTGACATGCACTAAGCGTATCTGTATAATGTATATTATCAATAGATCGTTAGGAGGAAGCGCAATGGCAATTGGTGAAAGAATCCGTTTCTTTAGAAATTTAAGAGGTATGACCCAAAAATGGCTCGGTCAGGCTGTGGGCTTTCCGCAAAAAACTGCTGACATTCGTATGGCACAGTATGAATCAGGATCAAGAACGCCGAAAGAAGATTTAGTAAAGGCTCTTGCAGGCGTACTTGAGGTTTCGCCTTTGGCGCTCAGAATTCCCGATATTGACAGTGATCTTGGCTTTATACATACTCTTTTTGCCGTTGAGGATTTGCACGGCGTAAGAGTGGAAAAGAACGAAAACGAAGTGCATATCGTCTTTGACGGTAATAAGCCGAATGTTGACCACTCTGTTTTCCAGATGCTTACTGCTTGGGCAGAACAGGCTGAAAAATACAGAAACGGCGAGATTTCTAAAGAACAATACGATGAGTGGCGCTATACTTATCCTGAAAAAGATACCACGCAGCATTGGGCGAAAGTTCCGTCACAGGAACTCAGCGATACCCTTGTAGAAGCCTTTAAGGATAAACTGAAGTAACCCCGCAAACGACAAAAACCCCGTACTGACTTTATTCCGTCAGTACGGGGTTTCATGTTAATATGGAGTTTTTGTGAGCCTTCAGAAATTACTCTTTACCCACAAACCACTTGATACATCCGATAAAGGGGTTCAAGTGTAATCTTATCAAAATCTTATCAACAAGGGTTTTGAAATCCTGCAAACCCGCATAAATACTGGGGTTTTACGGTGTTTCATTTTATTCCCACTCAATCGTACCGGTGGGCTTAGGTGTCAAATCGAACAGCACGCGATTTATGCCCTTAACCTCATGTGTGATACGGTCGGTGATATGCTGCAGCAACTCGAAGGGTACATTTTCTACGGTTGCAGTCATGGCATCGATTGTATTTACGGCACGGATGATGGCGCACCATTCATCCACGCGCTTATTATCCTTCACGCCTACGGATTTCAAATCGGGGATAGCGGTGAAATACTGCCAAACCTTGCCCTCCAGACCGTTCTTTGCAAATTCCTCACGCAGAATGGCATCGGATTCGCGCACAGCCTCCAATCTGTCTCTTGTGATGGCACCCAGACAGCGCACGCCCAGACCGGGACCGGGGAAGGGCTGTCTGTAAACCATGCTGTCGGGCAGACCCAGAGCCTTGCCGCAGGCACGCACCTCATCCTTAAACAGCATTTTCAGAGGCTCTACCAGCGCAAAATCCAAATCTTCGGGCAGACCGCCAACGTTATGGTGAGATTTGATTACCTTTACGGTTTTTGTGCCGGATTCGATAATATCGGGGTAAATCGTTCCCTGACCAAGGAATTCAATGCCTTCCAGCTTTCTTGCTTCCTCCTCGAATACGCGAATGAATTCCGCGCCGATGATTTTACGCTTCTGTTCGGGGTCGGCAACGCCTGCCAGCTTATCCAGAAAGCGGTCAACGGCATCTACATAAATCAGGTTTGCATCCATTTCATCGCGGAACACCTGAACCACCTGTTCGGGCTCGCCCTTGCGCAGCAGACCGTGGTTTACATGCACGCAGGTCAGCTGCTTGCCGATGGCACGAATCAGGAGCGCCGCAACAACAGAGGAATCCACGCCGCCGGAGAGCGCCAGCAGAACCTTTTTATCGCCAACCTGACGCTTGATGAGTTCAATCTGGTCGGCAATAAAGTTTTCCATGTTCCAGTTGGCTTCTGCCTTGCAGGTATCGAATACGAAATGCTTCAGAACCGTTTCTCTTTCTGCGTCATCCGCAGGGAAAGCCGCGCCGCCCTTATGGTCTGCCTTTAAAATAGGAAGGCCTGCGTTGTAAACCGCCTCGGATGCATCAATTTCCACGCCATCCACCACGCGGTTCACGCCGCCGTTTAAGATAATCCCCTTTACGCCGGGCAGCTTTGCCAGCTCCTCTGCGGTAATATCGTGGGGATGGATTTCCGTATAAACTCCTAATGCACGAATCTCGCGGGCAATCTTGGGATTTTCCTCACTGCCCAGATCCAGAATCAAAATCATGTCCTGCTTCATAAGTACCTCCTAATGCTGATAACCATGTAACTGTTCTGTATGATATTTACTATGATATTTTATTGTACCACAGCAAAATCAATCGGAAAACAGAAAATCGATATTTTCCTAAAAATTATTTTGCTGCCTTCACCGCGCGGATAATTGCCTGCTCCGCTACCCTTGCGGCAAGGATACCGACTGTATCTACGGGGTTTTCGGGGAATTCCAGCTCGCCTGTGGAAAGGCAGAAAATTGTATCCCCGTCAAGCGAGGTATGGATGGGGCGGATGCAGCGTGCCAGTCCGTCATGCGCCATGCCTGCCACCTTTGTTGCCTGCGCCTTTGTCAGCTTCACATTGGTTGCGACTACGCCGATGGTGGTGTTTTTGCCGCTGATGGAAAAATTGGATGCCATCTGCAAAAAGCCCTCCTCCGTAGAGGTAAAGCTGCCGTCATCTGCCCTTGTGCCTGCGATGATGCTGCCGTTTTCGTAAACATCCCCGATGGCATTGACCGCAATCAGCGCCGCCACGCGAATCCCGTTTGGCGTTTCCTCGCTCCATGAGCCGATGCCGCTGTTTGTGCAATGCGCCATGCCGCGCAGCTTGCCGACCGTTGCGCCGCAGCCTGCGCCGTAATCGCCTTCCAGAAGAACAGAATCGGAGGCGTTTTCGCATGCTTGCATGCCCATTTCCTTATCGGGGCGAACAAAGGCATCCCCGTATTCCAAATCAAACAGCACCGCAGAGGGGACGATGGGCACGCTTGTTACGCCGACATCAAAGCCGATGCCCCTTTTTTCAAGCCAGTTCATGACACCGCTTGCCGCCTCCAAGCCGAAGGCAGAGCCGCCCGAAAGCACAACGGCATGCACCTTCTCCACGGTATTGATGGGGTTTAAAAGGTCGGTTTCTCTCGTGCCGGGGCCTGCGCCGCGCACATCCACGCCACAAATCGCGCCGGTCTCCGCAAGCACAACGCTTACACCTGTTTTCGCAGTCGGATTTTCTGCCTGTCCCACCTTTATGCCCTTTATATCAAGGATATTTCTTTTTAATTCCATCTGAAGCACTCCTTTTTGTCCAAAAGTATCGTTTCCTCTTGATTTTAGCTGTTTTTCTCTTTTTTGTAAATATAAAACACGCACCGAATAGGCTCTCTGCCGATAGCATGAGGGTAAAGGAATTTTTGGAGGGAACGCCATGGGGACATATCTGGTGCGGGGCGGGAAGCGGATAGAGGGAGAATTTGCGGTGCGGGGGAGCAAAAATGCCGCTTTGCCCATTCTGGCGGCGTGCGTGCTTGCGGCGGATGAGGTGGTTCTGGAAAATCTGCCGCAGATTCGGGATGTATCGCAGACGCTGGAAATTCTGCGGGAGCTTGGCTGCTCTGTTGCGCTGACGGGGCGGACGGCGGTGATAGACAGCCGCGAGATGCAAGCAGCCGCGCTTTGCGGCGAAGCTGTGCGAAAAATGCGTTCCTCCATCCTCTTTCTGGGGGCGATGCTCGGCAGAAGCGGTGCAGGCAGGATTGCGTATCCCGGTGGCTGTGCGATTGGCAAACGCCCGATAGATTTGCACCTTGCCGCCTTTCGCAGGATGGGCGTTTCCATTGCGGAGGAGAACGAGATTCTTGATTGCAGGGCGGAGCGGCTGCAGGGATGCAGGATTGATTTGCCGTTTCCGAGCGTGGGTGCAACGGAAAACATTCTGCTTCTGGCGGTGTGCGCGGAGGGGGTAACGGTGCTGCATAACGCTGCGAGAGAGCCGGAGATTGTAGCTCTGGTGCGGTTTCTGCGTGCCATGGGGGCGGAAATTTACGGCGAGGGAACGGGCAGTCTTTTGATCGAGGGGGTGAAGCGGCTGCATGGGGCGGTTTTCACGATTCCTGCCGACCGTATCGAGGGCGGTACGTTTCTGTGCGCCGCCGCCATGACAGGGGGAGAGCTATGCTTGAAGGGACTGGAACGAGAGCAGCTTGGCGCGGTTTCGGAAGCCCTGCGGATGACGGGCTGTCGGCTTTTCTGGGAGGAGGGAGGCCTCCTGTGGATGCGTCCGCCAAGGCGGCTGCTGTCGGATTTTTCGATTATAACAGGGCCGTTTCCTGCCTTCCCGACGGATATGCAGCCTTTGCTGATGGCTTTATTGACATTGGCGAAAGGACATTGTATGATTAGTGAAACAGTGTTTGAAGCCCGTTTTTCGCAGGCAGAGGGGCTTTGCCGCATGGGAGCCGATATCCGCATCGAGGGGAGAAGGGCTTCGGTTTTCGGCGTGGAGCGGCTCTTTGGTGCGGAGGTTTTTGCCAGGGATTTGCGCTGTGGGGCGGCGCTTTTGTGCGCGGCACTTGCGGCGGAGGGCGAAAGCCTTGTGCATGGCGCGGAATATGTGGAGCGTGGCTATGAAAAAATAGAGACTGCGCTTTCGCTTCTGGGCGGCGAGATTCGGCTGACAGAGCAGGGCTGATAGAACAGAAAGGATACGATATGTTTCATCGGAAGAACAAACGACAGAAAAAATCACAGGAAATGCTTGATATTGACCTGATGGAGGAAATCGGCTACTATCAGAAAAAGCCGCAGAAAAAGGGGCTTGACCAGAAAATCGTGATTGCGCTGGTGCTTGTGGTGGTTGTGGCTGCATGCGTGCTGTTTTCGCCGTTGTTTTCGGTGAAAAAAATAGAGGTGGAGGGCGCAAGCCAGTTTACGACATCCGAGCTTTGCGAAAAAATCGGTCTTTCCAAGGGGGATAATCTGCTTCTGTTCAGCAAAGGCAGAGCGGAAAAAACGCTTGAGAAAAGCCCGTATATCGCCTCTGCAAAGCTTTCCGCCAAGCTGCCCCATACCATGAAAATCACGATAAAGGAAAGAAAGGCGAGAGGGTATGTGCCCTATATGGGGTCGTACCTCTACATAGACGAGGAAGGGCGTGTGCTTGAGGTGGCGGGTAGCTGCAGGGATGCACTACCGCTGGTCAAGGGGCTGAAATTTGACAGCTTTACGGAGGGGGAAATCCTTCCCGTGCAGAATACGGATGCGCTTGCGGTGATTCTGGAAATTTCGCAGCTGATGGAAAAATATGAGCTTCTGGATGAGGTGGTGGAAATTGATGTTTCCAAGCCGAAGGATATTTATGCCTATGTGAACCAGGTGCAGATTCATCTGGGGAATATGACGAACGGCGATATGAAAATTCAGTATATGCAGCAGATTGTAAAAACGATTCCCAAGGAGGACAGAGGGATTTTAGACCTCAGCGGATTGGACAACCCCAAGGCGAATGTTACCTTCCAATACCTGACCTGATGGGACGGAGAAAAAAGAAAACGGCACTGAAATATTTTTTGCTGAATTTGTGATTTTCTGCTTGAATAAAAAGAGAAAAGATACTATGATAGAATATAACTGACAAAAATGGAAAAAGGCGTTTAAAAAAAAGCAAAAATTCGTAGGAAAACTTGTTTTTGCTATGGCAATCGGCTTTTCTTTCGTGTATAATATAAGTTGATAAATTTTCAGAACAACCTAGGAGGAGATTATAGCATGCTCGAATTAGATATCCCTATGAGTAATATGGCGCAGATTAAAGTAATCGGTGTTGGCGGCGGCGGCAACAACGCAGTAGATAGAATGATTGAAGACGGCTTGGATGGGGTGGAATTCATTTCCATCAATACAGACGGACAGGCTCTGTCCAAATCCAAATCCGCAACGAAAATCCAGATTGGCGAAAAGCTGACAAAGGGTCTGGGCGCAGGCGGCAACCCTGAAATCGGTCAGCGCTCCGTGGATGAAACACAGGATGATATCGCGCAGGCACTGCGTGGTTCCGATATGGTATTCATTACCGCAGGCATGGGCGGCGGCACAGGCACAGGTGCGGCTCCCCGCATCGCATCCATTTCCAAGGAGCTGGGCATTCTGACGGTCGGCGTTGTGACAAAGCCCTTCAATTTTGAAGGCAAGAAAAGAATGGGCAATGCGGAAAAGGGCATTGCAGAGCTGAAAAAGAACGTAGATACGCTGGTTATCATCCCCAACCAGAGACTGCTTTCCATTATTGATAAGAAAACAACCCTGACAGAGGCCTTCCGCAAGGCAGATGAAATTCTGCTGCAGGGTGTACAGGGCATTGCCGATTTGATTTCCAAGCCCGGCGTTATCAATCTGGACTTTGCCGATGTCAGAACCATCATGGCAAACAGAGGCATTGCACACATGGGCATCGGTCGCGCAAGCGGTGAAAATAAGGCTGAGGTTGCTGCGAAAATGGCAATCCAGAGCCCTCTCTTGGAAACAACCATCGAGGGTGCAAAGCATATCCTGATTAACTTCAGCGGTGACATGAACCTTGGTCTGATGGAAACAGAGGAAGCAGCAGAGCTGATTAGAGAAGCTATTGACCCCGAAGCAGAAATCATCTTCGGTACTACACTGAATGAAGAGCTGAATGACGAGGTTGTGGTTACGGTTATCGCAACAGGTCTGGAGGATGAAGCGCACACAGAAGCACCTGCCAGACGTTCCTTTGCGGAAACCATTGCTGCAAGAGGCGAAAGAGCAGAAAGAGCAGAAAGAGAAGAGGAACATGCTGCGGAAACAGAGGAGACTTCCGAAGAGCCTGCACAGGAGGACGCACGTCCTGCCGCAAGAAGATTCGCAGATTTGGATTATGATTATGAATCCGAAATCAAGATTCCCGATTTTCTGACAAGAAAGAAATTCTGATTTTCTGCAATCAATTCAGACAAAAAATTACATAATGCGATTTTTAAACCTCATATCCGTGGAGTCTGTTCTGCGGTATGAGGTTTTTTTGTGGAAAACAACCGAAATAAAGCACAAAAATAAGAGGAAAAATATTGTTCTTTTGTAGAAAAAAGCAGATAGTAAATAAAGATAAGATTGTTTTTTTGTCAAAACAATTTATTTTGTGCCTTTTTCAGTTTGAAAATTGTGTATTTCGTTCGGAATCTGTAGCAAAATCAGATAAATTATCTTATAATGAAAAACGGAAGAGGGGCATCTTCCTCCTTCTCTTTTGGAGAAGGAGCAGCAAAGTAAGAATTGGGGTGTATTTTATGAAAGAACAGGAAAAAACAAAAGTGGTACTGGCGGATCGAGACGGATTTTATCTGCAACGCTTGAAGCGCTGTCTGGAAAGAAGGGGGGATATGACAGTGGTAGGCATGGCGGATAACGGTGTAGCCCTGCTGGATTTGGTGATACAGAAAAAGCCTGCTGTGCTTCTGACAGACATCCTGCTAGGGGAGCGGGATGGCTTATGGGTTCTGGAAAACATCAAAAAGAGGGGACTTCCGTGTATCTGCATTTTTATTTCCGCGATTGACAGCGATAAGCTGGTGCGGCAGGCAATCAGCCTTGGTGCGGAGTATTATATGGCGAAGCCGATTCAGGGGGAGCTTCTGCTGGAGCGCATCCATCAGATGCTGAAGCAGGAAACGCCAACAAAGGAAGCAGCAAAACCGAAAGCAGCGGAGCGGAGGGAAAATCCTTTCGAGGAGCTGGAAAGCGAAATTTCCATTTTGCTCAGTCGCATGGGAATCTCTGCCAGCATAAAGGGGTATCACTTTATTCGCAAAGCGGTGATGATGGCAGTGGAAAATCAGGACGTGCTGGTCGGCATTACGAAGGGGCTGTATCCCGATATTGCCAAGCAGTATAAAACAACCGCAAGCAAGGTGGAGCGTGCCATTCGCCACGCGATTGAAAGCGTCTGGAAAAAGAACGGGCCACAGATTTATTTCGAGATTGCAGGCTATCTGCCGACCGAAAAGCCCACAAATGGGCAGTTCATTGCCGCCCTGTCGGAATATTTTCGTATTAAGGAAAAAGGAAAATCGAAAAAAATCAGCTGAAAATAAATAGGAAGGAAAAAAGAACGAAGCTTGTTGTATGACAATTCGTTCTTTTTTTCGGTCGAAATTCACAAATTTTCATTGTAATTCTTGCCATATCATTATAAAATAAGAAACTAGAAAGAGTATTTTTGAGAAAAACAGAAAAGGGGCGGTTGGGATGGATACGAAAAAAGCAGTGCTGAAAGGCGTTTTGACGATGGTGGTTGTTGCATTGGCAGGCTTTCTGCTGTTCAATGGCATCGGGCGGCATCCCTATCAGCCGGATGAGCTGGAGGGCGTATTCCGCAAGGAGGCAGCCGCGCGCAGTGTCAGCGGCGAGGGTGAGGTAATTTCCGAAACCTATGGCAACAGCATTACCTTTGCCATGCAGACGGCAGACGGCAAACGGGCATGTGCAACCTATGGACGCAGCATGTTTTTTGATAAATATAAGGAGCTGGAATTTTATACCGGCGTGCAGGGAGAGGAGCCTGCGGAAAATATTGTTTATGCGGAGAGGAACGACACCATAACGGGTGACAGCATCACCTATTCCGTAAACGATGGCGCGATTGCCTATCAGGCAACGGTTCGCTTTGGCAATGACATCGGGATTCAGTTCAGCGATGAGGTGAGACCGATGATGTATCTCAAATTCATGGTTGTCTGCCTTGCGGCAATGGGCATCTTCGGGGTGCGTATCTTCCTTGGCAGACGGCAGGCATGAGTACAAAAGAAAATAATGAGGTGAAGAAAATGGAATTATCGAAAAAAGCAATGAGCATCAAACCTTCTACAACAATGGCAATTTCCTCCCGTGCGGCTGAAATGAAGGCAGCGGGGGTGGATGTGGTTTCCTTCGGCGCAGGTGAACCCGATTTTGATACCCCTGCACACATCGCGCAGGCAGGCATTGATGCCATTCAGAACGGGCAGACACGCTACACCCCTGCGGCAGGGACACCGGAGCTGAGACAGGCGGTTTGCGATAAGCTGAAACGGGATAATGGTCTGGAATACGAACCGGCACAGGTGGTAATCAGCAACGGCGCAAAGCATTCCCTGATGAATACCTTCATGGCAATCCTGCATGAGGGGGACGAGGTGATTATTCCTGCGCCCTTCTGGTTAAGCTATGCGGAAATGGTGCGTATTGCCGGCGGTGTGCCTGTGATTATCCATACGAAAAAGGAAAACGGCTTCATGATGACCAAGGAGGAGTTGGAAAATGCCTATTCTGCAAAAACAAAGGCAGTTGTGCTGACAACACCCTCCAACCCCACAGGGCAGGTGATGAGCAGAGCAGATCTGGAAATGGTGGCGGAATTTGCAGTCAGCCATGATATTCTGGTGGTTTCCGATGAAATTTATGAAAAGCTGATTTATGAGGATGATAAGCAGCACATCAGTATTGCATCCCTTGGGCAGGATATTTATGACAGAACCATCGTTATCAACGGTGTTTCCAAAAGCTATGCTATGACAGGCTGGAGAATCGGCTATGCGGCGGCACCCTTGCCGATTGCAAAGCTGATGGCATCTCTGCAGTCCCACATGGCTTCTAACCCCAACGCCATCGCGCAGGCGGCAACGGTGGTTGCGCTGAATGGCCCGCAGGATTGTGTGGCAGAAATGTGCGTGGAATTTAAAAAGCGCAGAGATTACATTTATGAAAGAGAGGAAGCCATCCCCGGCATTTCCGCACTCAAGCCCGAAGGTGCCTTCTATCTGTTTGTGGATGTTTCCGGACTGTACGGCAAGGCATACGAGGGGCAGAAAATCGAATCGGCAGCGGATTTTGCATCCATTTTGCTGGAAAAGAAATATGTGGCCGTTGTGCCCTGTGCCGATTTCGGCATGCCGGATTATATCCGCCTTTCCTATGCAACAAGCATGGAGCTGATTAAAAAAGGCATGGACAGAATCGAAGAAATGGTAAAGGAATTGAAATAAGAAAACGCAGGCGGCGCATCTTATATCTGAATGATAAAGGGAGTGCCGCCTTTTTTCAAGAGAAAGGGAGCGAACCAATGAGCTATGAGGTTTTGGAAAGCAGGAAAACCTATGAAGGGAAGATTGTGACAATTACGGTCGATAAGCTGCGGATGCCGGATGGCAGTGAGGCCTATCGCGAAACCGTAATCCGTAAGAAAAATGCCGCAGGCGTGCTTGCGGTGGATACGGATGGGAGGATTCTGTTTGTCCGCCAGTATCGGCATCCGTTTCGGGAAATGCTGCTGGAAATCCCTGCCGGTGTGATAGAGGAGGGCGAAAGCGGCGAAGCAGCCGTGCTGCGCGAGCTGGAGGAGGAAACGGGCAAAAGGGCAGGCAGGGCGGAATTTCTCTGCGAGCTGTATCCCTCTGTCGGCTTTTGTACGGAAAAAATTCAGCTTTTCTTTGCCACAGAGCTGACCGCAGGCACACAGAAGCTGGATGCGGATGAATTTGTGGAGATTGAAAAATATACTCTGGAGGAAGCCATCGCAATGATTCATAAGGGCGAAATCAAGGACGGAAAGACCGTTGCGGCGCTTTTTGCATGGCAGGCAAGAAAAAACGCATAATTAAAACAGACGAGCCATACCTTGTATCAGGGGGGATGGCAATGAAAAGGCAGAAACGAAGGACAGACAAACAGCTGCAGCGAATTATAGGCATTGTCTGCCTTTCTTTTTTATTGGGGACGGCAGGCGGCGCGCTTCTGGCGAATCTTCTGCCGAAGGGGCAGCAGGGGCAGCTTTCTGCATTTTTGCAGCAGGCGCTGGCAGATGGAGACGAAATCGGCTTTGCGGCAATTTTCTGGAAATATCTGAAATATGATATCATCATCTGGTTAGGGGGATGGATGCAGCTGGGGATTTTTTTTGCGGGGGCGGCTTTCCTGTTTCGGAGCGTCTGTGTCGGCTTCACCTCTGCCATGATGATGGCGGCGTATGGCATGAAGGGGGTGCTTCTTTCCGCGACTGCGTTTCTGCCGCAGAATCTTCTGCTGATTCCCTGCTATATCCTGATGATGTCCGCCTGCGTGTATTATCTGCTTTCCTGGCAGGAGGAGGGCGGCAAGCGGACGTTGCAGCGAGAAAAACGGCGAAAGCAGCTGGAATATTGCATTCTTTTTGGGGGATCTGTGCTGCTGCTTGCGGCGGCTTCCGGGGTGGAACGGATGCTTTTACTGCTGTGAGGGCTTCCTATCGAAAAAATTAAACGTTGTTTTGTAAAAAATTCATGTGAAATTTGCAAATTGTTCACAAAAAGTTCACAAAATTAACATTTTTCAGCAAATAATATCGACAAGCCATAGAAAAATAAGTATAATTTAAGGAACTAAAGACGAAGGGGATTGTTGAAATGGAACAACGTATTGCTGATTTTACCGCATATTTACGGAATGAAAAAAAATCACCGGAAAATACTGTTCTCTCCTACAGCAGAGATTTAAAGGGGTTCTGCCGCTTTATGCAGGAGGCGGGAGTTTCGGATGCCGCAAAGGTGAACCGCACGAATGTGATGGCGTATGTCTATGAGTTGCAAAAGCAAAAAAAGGCAGGGGCAACGGTTTCCAGAAATATTGCGTCCATTCGTTCTTTTTACCAGTTTTTGCAGAGGAAGGGCATGGTGACGGAAAACCCTGCGGCAGATATAGAGCTGCCGAAGGTGGAAAAAAAAGCCCCTGAGATTCTTTCTCTGGAAAAGGTGGAGCTGCTTTTGGAGCAGCCGAAAGGGGAGGAGGATAAGGAGGTGCGCGATAAAGCCATGCTGGAGCTGCTTTATGCGACCGGTATCCGCGTGACGGAGCTGATTTCCCTGAAGGTTTCGGATTTGAATCTGCCCTTGGAATATATCCATTGCGGCAGCGAAGCAAAAAGCCGTATCATTCCCATCGGCGCACAGGCGAAGGCATCTCTGCATAAGTATATGGAACGGGTGCGGGAGCACATGATTTCCGTTCCGGAGGAGGAGGCGCTGTTTGTCAACTGCAACGGCAAGCCCATGACCAGACAGGGCTTCTGGAAGATTATCAAATCCTATGCAAGGCGAGCGGGTATCGAGGAGGATATCACACCGCATATTCTGCGGCATTCCTTTGCGGCGCACTTAATCGAAAACGGTGCGGACTTGCGCTCTGTGCAGGAAATGCTGGGACATTCCGATATTTCCACCACGCAGATTTATACAAAGCTGACGAATCAGAAGCTGAAAAACGTATACGCAAAAACACATCCCCGTGCGTAAATCCATAAGAAAGACGAAGCTCTCCAATAAGATTTGGAGGGCTTTTTTTGATGGAGAAAATCACTCTACGGAGCGTTTGTTGTTTTTTCAAAGCGGATAGATTAAGATAAAGGAAAAGGAGGGAAACGCATGGACTTAGAGAAAACAGGAGAACTGCTCAGCCGATTGCGCAAGGAGTGCGGCATGACACAGAAGCAGGTAGCAGAAAAGCTGCAGATTAGCGACCGCACGGTTTCCAAATGGGAACGGGGGATTTCCCAAAGTTAAAGAAACCACCTACAAATCCACGCTTACATTACTTCCAATACGAAAAATCAAAGATTTATTGGAGGTACTATTATGGCTCAGAACTTAACTTACACTCAATGTGGTGATTACTATATCCCTGACATCAAGTTGGAGCACACAGAAGCACAACCACTCGGCAAATATGGCAGGATGCGTAGAAGCTTCTTGGAGCAGAATAAACCGATGCTTTTTAACGATATGATCTTGAGCGAAACGCTGTTTCCGCATTTGTGGGAAATACAGCGGACCTGTGAGAAGCGAATGGGGTTGCTGATGGATGAGTTGTTGGCGAAGAATTCAGCACCAGATAAAGCAACACAGTAGCTTGCATGGGTAGCACATATGAATAGTTTGAAAGCACAGGCGGAAGAAAGCGTCCTCCGGGAACTGGTCTATGAGGAGGACATCATATGAAAATTCTTGAAGAATTTTGGTACGGCAATATTGAGCCGACTGACTATGATATTTCTTCCCGCAAGGAGTGTAAGAAATTGCAGGAGCTGATTTGTCGGAACGAAAAAAACTCCGAGCGACGATGACGGGCGAACAGAAAGAGTTGTTTGAGAAATACGCAGATTGTGTACGAGAGCATCAAACCATTACGGACTGCTTGATCTTCCAGAACAGCTTTAAGCTGAGTGCCAGAATGATGTTGGAAATCATGGAAGAATAAAGAACATAGGCGATTCGATGCCACCCATAGGAGCGATCCTTCGGGTGGCATTTTGTATCTATCAAAATGCAAAAAATATTTTCTGACTGTCCAAAATCGATATTTTCAAACGTTATTATAGTTAAACGAATATGAGGGAGGTTTTGATATGCCGTCCGAAGAATTACTGAAACAGGCGGCTGAGGAATTTGCTCTTGCCATGAATGAGAGTTTACCGAAAACGGAACAATGTCAGCATCAATTCTCCGAAGAGTTTGAGCGCAAAATGCAGCTCCCCTGTCCTCTGTTCCAATCAGTACGCAAATAGCAGTGGATGCTCCTGAACTGAGTTACAACTAAAACCATGAATTGCAATGAAGGCTGGTCTACATGGTCAGCCTTTTTCTATGTGGATTCACAACTCTTGAATTGTGTTTTTGACAATTCCAGAATTGTGATTTTCACAATTCAAGAACTGTGAAAATCACAATGTAATAATACTGATATTAATAATACTGATTATAGTGATACTGATTCTTTCCTTTCCGTTCCGGAAGGAAAGTAACGGGAAATGACTCTTTTACTGCTATTTACCGACGGTAAATGACCATTTATTGATAATCACAAAGACAAGACCAATCTCGCATATAGTTGCGAATGTATCTTGAAAATTGCGATGAGATTTGCTATTATTATACACAGTAAGCGTGAAAGCAGAAACAGGAGGTAGACGCATGCCTATTTCATATAACCGAATGTGGAAACTGCTTGTCGATAAGAAGATGAGTAAAGCAGATTTACGAAAAGCGGCAGATATTGCTCCCAATACAATGACAAAGCTTCGCAGAGATGAACCGGTCAATCTTGCAATCCTTGGCAGGATTTGTGACGTATTGAACTGCGATTACGGTGATTTAATGCAATATGTGCCTGAGGAGAATACAAATGACTAATAAACAGTTGAAAAATTTAAAAGATACATTATGGACGACTGCCGACCAGCTGCGTGCTAATTCTGGTTTGAAGTCCACCGAATACGCCGAACCTATTCTCGGTTTGATTTTCCTGCGATTTGCAGATGTAAAATATAGCAAGTTCGAACCCGAGATCAAGGCAGCGTTTGATTCTATCAAGGGTACTCGTATGGAACGCCCTATCCATGAAATCGCTATCGAAAAATGCGGTTTCTATCTGCCTGAAGAAGCTCGATATGATTGGCTGCTGAATTTGCCTGAAAGCGAAGATCTTGCCAAGAAGGTGAAGGAAGCTATGGAAGCGGTTGAGAAATACACCGCTGAATTGGAAGATACTCTGCCAAAAGATATTTATTACAGCGTTAACAGCGAAGATGATCCGCTCGTATTGGCAAAGCTCCTGAAGAACTTTAAGGATATTCCTGCTGATGTGGAACTGGACATCTTCGGCGAGATATACGAATACTTCTTGGGTGAATTTGCATTGGCGGAAGGTCAGGGCGGCGGCGAATTCTTTACACCGGCATCTGTTGTTCGTTACATGGTTGAAGTCCTTGCGCCTACTGAGGGTAGGATTCTCGACCCAGCCTGTGGTAGTGGCGGTATGTTTGTTCAGACCGCCCATTATATTGAAAAGCACAAAGCTCAGGGCAAGCAGATGAACCTGCGTGCTTATGGCGTAGAAAAGACAGGCGCAACCGTTCGACTGGCAAAGATGAACCTTGTCCTTAACAATGTCCGTGGCACCATTACCCACGCAAACTCCTATTATCGTGATCCTTATGATAGCTTTGGTAATTTCGACTATGTTATGGCTAATCCGCCTTTCAATGTGGATGGCGTAGAGCTGGATCAGGTTCAGGATCAGCCTCGTTTTAATACTTACGGTGTTCCTCAGAACAAAACAAAAAGCAAAAAGAAAGATGCCAAGGAAACCGTTCCTAACGGCAACTACCTATGGATCAATCAGTTTGCAACTGCACTGAACGATACCGGTCGTGCTGCTCTGGTTATGGCAAATTCTGCATCTGATGCAGGTAACAGTGAAAAGGATATTCGTATAAAGCTGATTGAAAGCGGCATTATCAGCCAGATGGTAACGTTGCCATCCAATATGTTTACCTCTGTTACGCTGCCTGCTACCCTGTGGTTCTTTGATAAGGCGAAAGTAAAGAAGGATGAAATTCTGTTTATTGATGCCAGAAATATTTTTACCCAGATCGACCGTGCGCACCGTAAATTCTCCGACGAACAGATTCGAAATCTCGGCATCATTACCAAACTGTATGAGGGCAAGACTGAGGACTTTGAAGCTCTGTTAGCTGATTATCGTGCAAAATTAGCAGCTGCGCCGGAGCTGTCTGACGATGAAGATATTATGCCTAAAAGTTACTGGCAATCCAATATTGACTGGCTGACAGAACGCTTCCCGGAAGGAAAATACAGAGATGTTGTCGGTCTATGCAAGGCAGCAATCATCGGTAAGGTTTACGATGACAACGGAAAGTTTGTTGGTTACGAAGATGACAGTATCGGTGATCAGGACTTCTCTCTGAATCCTGGTCGCTATGTCGGTGTTGTGATCGAGGACGACGGCTTAACACAGGACGAGTTCAAGGAGCGGATGATGGCATATTACACGGCTCTTTCCGAGTTGAACGAAGAAGCGCATGGATTGGAGAATAAAATTGCCGCCAATTTACGGGAGTTGTTTCAATGAGCCAAATAAAAAAGAAACACATTCGATCTAAAACAATTTGGCAGATATTTATGATGTTCCTTGAGATTGCTGTTATAGTTGGTGGTTTGACTTTGGGAAGCAGTCTGTTATGGGAATTTGAATCGGGACTGGATGTTTTAGAACGCATAGGTTTATTCTATGGTTTTTATCAAATTCTTACTTATATCATTCTGTCGAATCTGAATGATATAAAAGCAGATGAATTTCTTGCGCTGAAAAATACAGCATCCATTGCGTTGAAAGCCTGCGAATATAACGATGAAGTCTGGAAAGGTATTACCAAAGATCAAATTGATAAGCAGTTAGATAATGGCGTTTTCAATGATATGCTTGTGCGCAAAAACTATGGTGTTCTTAAACAGTGTATAGACGAGAACGCAATAAAAAATATTGAATATATGATTATCTGGGCAGAGCATTGCGCCGAAGAAAGTCAGTTGCTTTGGAGATTTTCGTTTCTGCTCAGATTGGTTAAATAACGGAAAGGAGGCGGAGAAAAATGAGTAAATGGGAAGAAAAAAGATTGGAAGACATTATTGATGTAAATCCGCCGGTAAAGCTGAAAAAGGGCGAATCTTATCCTTTTATTGATATTGATAAGGTGTCCCCTACTCGCCGTTCTGTGACAAACGAAGAAGTAAAAGTTTATGATGGGCAAAGCAGTAGCAAGTTCTGCGATGGTGACACCGTTTTTTCACGCATTACGCCTTGTTTGGAAAATAGAAAGATTGCCAAAGTAGCCATTGAGGGTGATGCTGCATTTGGCTCAACGGAGTTCTATGTTTTCAGAGCAAAAAAGAAGAAGGCTGATGCACGATTCACCTATTATCTTACTTCTAGTGATGCAGTTGTGTTGCCAGCAATCAACAGCATGACTGGCGCAAGTGGCAGACAGCGTGCGGACAAAAGGTTTATTCAGCGATTAAAACTCAATCTGCCGGATCTTCCTACACAGGAACGTATCGCAGATATTCTATCTGCTTATGACGATCTGATTGAAGCAAACAACCATAGAATTGAGTTGCTGGAGCAGACAGCCCAAGAACTATATCGAGAGTGGTTTGTCCGTTTCCGCTTCCCCGGATATGAAAACACCAAGTTTGAGGATGGAATACCAGAGGGATGGGAGCGTAACAAACTTCAGAAATACTATAATACTTGTTCTGGCGGTACTCCAAGTAGAAGTAAGCCTGAGTATTTTGAAAACGGTGTATATCCTTGGGTTAAAACAGGTGAGATTAAAGATTGCGTAATAATTGATACTGAGGAATCCATCACCCAAGAAGCGGTAAACAGTTCCTCGGCAAAAGTGCTTCCTGCAAAATCAGTTGCAATGGCTATGTATGGTGTGAACATAGGGTTACTTGCTTATTTTGATAGTGAAATGACTTGTAATCAGGCATGTTGTGTATTTTCAGATAAACGTGGCTTTTCTTCAAAACATTATTTGTACTATTATTTGAAGTCGATAAGAGAATATCTTCTGCTGATTTCATTTGGAGCGGCACAACAAAATCTCAGTCAGGATTTGATCAAAAAGATTAAAATTACTATGCCCTCCGATGATATTATACAAGATTTTGAAAAGCGGATAGATGATATCTATGAAAGCATCCGGATACTTTTGATGCAAAATAAAAATCTTGCGAAACAGCGTGATATGTTGTTACCTCGTTTGATGAGCGGCAAATTGGAGGTGTAAGTATGAAAACATTAAGAATAAAATTTCCTCATAATGAGGAGCAAGAACTCGAGTTTGGAAAGCCTGTTGTTTTATTGGGCGCAAATGGTGCTGGTAAAACAAGATTTAGCATTAAAATTGAAGAATTGAACGATCCAACTTTTAATAATTGTAATGCCCAAGAGTCTGTGCTGATACATAGAATTTCTGCCCAAAAATCATTATCTATCCAAGAAAATATTTCAATTTTAGATCATGAAAGTTCCGTGCGCAGTTTCTTTATAGGGGGTACTCATCAATATGCTACTAAATCTGGAAATCGTTTTGGTTCAAATCCCGCTACATTTCTGTTAGATGATTTCAACAAAGCATTATCACTTCTGTTTTCTGAGGAAAATAAAGAATTACAGTTAGCACATCAACAAGATAAACAGGCAATAAAAGAAAAAGCAACACGCCCCGAGCCTATTACAACGGTAGTTGAAAAAGCAACAGAGATTTGGAATGAGTTACTTCCGCATAGAAAAATTGATTTGACCGGAAATGGTGTTCATGTAAACTATGAGAGCCAAAGATACCACGGTAAAGAAATGAGTGATGGTGAACGTGTTATGCTGTACATGATTTGTCAAGTTTTGGTGCAACGTCCAAACACATTACTTATTGTCGATGAACCTGAACTTCATATCCACAAATCTATCGTTGATAAATTATGGACACGGTTGGAATCCGAGCGAAATGATTGTGTATTTATGTACATTACTCATGACCTAAATTTTGCCTTGTCCAGAAACGAGGCTAAAATACTTTGGGTTAAGAGTTACAGTGGGACTGATTGGGAATATGAGTTCCTGGATAGCGCTGACTACGAGGACATTCCAGAAGATTTGTTGTATGAAATAATAGGTACTCGCCAAAAAGTGCTTTTTGTGGAGGGAACTAAGAACAGTTACGATCATTATCTTTATCAAGAAATTTACAAAGACAAAGGATATCATGTTATTCCGTGCGGTGGTTGCCAAGAGGTAATTCGATTGGTAAAAGCAAAACGCACATATGAAAAATTAAATGCAATAAATGTATATGGAATTGTAGACCGAGATTTCAGAACAGAAGATGAAATATCAGCATTACGTGGTGATGGGATTTATTGTCTTGATGTTGCCGAAGTGGAGAATTTATTCGTGGTGCCAGAACTGCTTGATATTATGGAGACCGCATTGGCGTGTAATCCTGGAGCAGCACAACAAGCAAAAGATTTTATTGGCAATCTGTTCTCCCAAAATAAAAATAATCAAGTTGCACTCGCTTTGGCACAAGAAATGAAACATCAGTTGTCATTGTTTGAATTGGGAAAACAGAAACTGACTCCTAAAGAAATTAAGGATAAGATTGACCTGAAATATTCGGAGCAGAATATTTCGACATTCCTTACTGAGAAACAGGCGATTTTTGATGGGGCAGATACAACTGAAAAGATTCTTGCTGTGTTCAATTTTAAGGATATGTCAAAGAAGGTTGGAGAAAAATTTGACATCAAAGGTCGTAACTATCCACAAAAGGTATTAAATCTGCTCCGCAGTAAGCGTAGTGAAAAAGAAGCTATTTTGGAAGCTTTGGGTAAATATACGCCTGAGCTCCCCTAAAAAACTGGAGGTGATTTTATGCCGAAAATCATAACGGAAGATATGATTGAGCAAGCTGCTATTAAGGCTTTGCATGAACGGCATGATTATACTGTTCTGAATTGTATGACAGAAGAACCGGACACACTTCCTGACGGAACCGGACGTAAAGATAAGAAACAAGTTGTTCTGCCGGATGTGATGTTCGAGAGCTTATGCCGGATCAATCCGGATATTCCGGAACAGACTGTTCGCACGGTGGTGAACGAGCTGTGCCACACTCCTGTTTCTGGAGATTTAATGTTAACCAATTACCAGAACTATCAGAAGATCCGTAATGGTATCACTGTAGAATACAACAAGGACGGCAAGAAAACATCCAATATCCTCCGCCTGCTGTCCTATAATGATGCTTTGAGCAATACATTTACGGTAGCTTCTCAAATGTGGATCAAAGGAGAAACGCATTGGCGCAGACCGGATCTGATTATTTTCATCAATGGATTTCCGCTGGTTTTCATTGAACTGAAAAACAGCAATATCCCGGTGAAGAATGCCTATGACATCAATCTGAAGAATTATCTGAAGGATATACCGTATCTATTCAACTACAACCAGATTTGTGTTCTGTCTAATGGTATGGAAACTCGTCTGGGAAGCTTTGCCGCAGGGTATGAGTTTTTCTTTGAATGGCTGAAGGTGGAGAACGAAAAGGAAAACCCGGACAGAAAAGCCATCCGAGAGAACTGCACCAGTTTGGAGTATTTTATTGCCGGTCTTTGTGAACCGAAAAATCTGCTGGATTACATAGAAAACTTCATTCTTTACGATCGCCGCAGAACAAAGATCATTGCAAAGAATCATCAATTCTTTGGCGTGAACAATGCCTACAATGCTTTCCTGCGTCGTGAGGAATTGAAGGGTAAGCTGGGTGTGTTCTGGCATACCCAAGGTAGCGGTAAGAGCTATTCCATGGTTATGCTTGCCCGAAAGATTAAGCATAAATGTACTGGCAATTTCACCTTCCTTATCGTTACTGACCGTGAAGATCTGGATACGCAGATTTATAAGAACTTCTTGCGTACCGAATTTATTACCGATAAGGACAAGGTACAGCCTGCCAATAGCAAGCAGTTGCGTGAAGAACTGAAAACCAACAAATCTATTCTGTTTACACTGATTCATAAGTTCAGATATGACAAGGGAAAGAAATATCCAGTTTTGTCTGAGCGTGATGATATTATTGTTATCGTTGACGAAGCTCACCGCACTCAGTACAAAGATTTGGCAGAAAATATGCGCACCGGCTTGCCGAACGCACAGTTCCTGGCATTTACAGGGACACCTCTGCTTGGAGCAAAGCGACTGACCAATGCGTGGTTTGGTAATTATGTCAGCGAATACAATTTCGCAGAATCTATCAAGGATAACGCTACCGTACCGCTCTACTATGTGAAGCGTGTACCTGAAGTAGAGTTGCAGAACGATTTCCTTGATTCTGATTTTGCGGAAATTTTGGAAGAAGAAAACCTGACGGATGCAGAACAGCGCCGTCTGGAAAATCACTATGCAAAGGAACTGGAAGTCATCAAGCGTGATGATCGTCTGGATGCCATTGCTCAGCATATTGTTTATCATTTTCCTCGCCGTGGTTTCCGTGGAAAGGGCATGGTTATTTCCGTAGACAAGTTTACTGCTGTGAAGATGTACGATAAAGTAAGCTACTACTGGAAAGAAGAAATTAAAAAGTTAAATGCGCAGATCACCAAAACCAAGGATGCTGCTGAGAAACTCCGTTTGAAAGATCTGGTGGACTATATGCGCAAAGTGGAAATGGCTGTTGTCATCAGTGAAGATGGCGACGAAGAAGCTAAATTTGCAGCGGAAGGATTGTCGATAAAACCGCATCGTGATCGCATGAACAAAGTTGATGAAAACGGTTTTGATATTGAGGATAATTTCAAAGACCCCAACAATCCGTTGCAACTGGTGTTCGTTTGCGCAATGTGGCTGACCGGTTTTGATGCGCCGTCTGTTTCCACCTTATATTTGGACAAGCCTATGAAAGGTCATACTCTGATGCAGACTATTGCCCGTGCAAACCGTGTCTATAACGGCAAGGAATGCGGTCTAATTATTGACTATCTGGATGTGTTTAAATATTTGAAACGAGCATTGGCTGATTATGCATTCGATGATGGCGGACTAATGCCGGTAAAGGATGTAGAAAAACTTCTGGAGCAGTTATACGAAGCGATTGATCTTACAAGAGTATTCTGCCTGAGTCATAATGTGGATCTTGGAAAAGTCGTTGAAGATGGTGATACTTTCAAGAATCTATCGATCTTTGAGGATTACGCCAATATTATTGTAGGCAACGATGATGTGAAGAATGAGTTTTCTGTGTTGGCAAATACTGTCGATGGCCTGTACGAGTCGCTTAGACCAGATATTTTCAAGATGGATTTTGAACCTGCATACAAAGATGCCATCCTCTATTTGAAGGGAATCATTGATGGCAAAATCCGTCCGGAAAAGATTGAAGCAGCACAAGCCAGAATCAACGAACTGTTAGATCAGAGTGTTATTACTGCCGCTGATGCGAGAAAATATACCATCACAGAAGCGGGAAAAGAACTTGATTTATCCAAACTGGATATTGATGAACTCCGATCTCAATTTAAAAGGATGAAGAATAAGAATCTTGAAATTGCAAATCTTCGTAAATACATCGAAGAAAAGCTTCAGAAAATGCTGCGACGCAACATAACCCGTACAAAATTTGCGGAGCGTTTTAGAAACATCATTGACGAGTACAACGCTGGTGGCTCTCAAAACGATGATTTTTATGAGAAACTTCTGAAATTGATGGAAGAACTTCGTACCGAAGAAGAACGTCATATTAAGGAAGAATTGTCGGAGGCTGAATTGGAGTTGTTTGACCTTCTTAGAAAAGAGCAACTTACTGCCGATGAAGAAAAACATGTGAAGTTGGCAGCAAAAGAACTCTACAACACACTTACAGAAAAACGCAATGAGTTGTTCATTGTGGGATGGCAAAACGATCCGCAGCCAAAGGAGCGAGTAAAAGGTGAGATTGTCTATATCCTAAATAAGTTCTTGCCGGAAAGCTATGACAGAGAAGTTTTCTTGAGAAAAAGTACGCTTGTATTTGACCATATTGTGGATCAGGCAATGACCGGTTATAACTGGGTAGCATAGTATAAAAATTATATGAAATGACTTCGTCTCAATTTGGGACGAAGTCATTTTTCCGCAACGATACAATATTTCTTAGGACCAAGTTGGTCTGAAGTTACCATACAGCTTCCCGACAACTCGTCGGGAATAAAAATAACTTCTCGCCAAATTGGCGAGAGGTACGGTTCCTGCTCTTTGACTTGTTCCCGATTTGGGAACAGGTCCGATCGTGAGAACTCTTAATTTCACTTGTACCCAAGTTGGTCACAAGTTCAAAAAACGAGAAAGCGGATTTTAGCTTGTGGACGAATTGGCCACAGGTGGCATGGCGGAATTATTCCCAAGTTGGAAATAATTTGCCTATCATTTTATGCTTGCACAAAGTGGCAAGCAGTGTAAACCTGTACAGGTTCACTCATTTTCACAAAATCACCTTTCGGTGCTTTTGCAAAAAGTGCTTGTTGGGGCAACATCCCCAATCCCCTTCGAACATCATCTTTCGATGATGGCTACTCGCTCATTCTGAGCGTTTCCGAGAGTGCAACTTCTGGCCAATTTGTCCAGAAGTAACATGATAAAAATAACTTCTGTGCAACTTGCGCCGAAGTGAAAAATGTTTTTCCGGCACTCCTCGACATACTTGTTTATTCTGCAATTATCCAGTAGAATAAACGCAGAAAATTGAATATCGGTTCTAGATTGATTTTATAGTTTTGCGGGATTACCCGATTTTGAGTCCGACATATTTGTGAAGGGACGAATCCTTCTTCACGTTGGCTGTTACATAGAACCATCAGATAAGTGCAGGTGTTCTTGTGCTTATTTCTTGATGCTCTGTGTGGCAGCTTTTTTGTTTTACTTCTACCCGAATTGGGCAGAAGTAAATAGACAACACACGAAGGAGGAAATGAATGAACCACAAAATTGCTTATGAAGAAATCAACTATGAAAACAGCGATTATGAACTGGATGTATGGAGCAGCTGCTTCAGTCCTATTTTCAATCCACCACCAGAAGTCATCGAAGAATGGAACCACCGATTTGATGATGAATGGAAAGAACCGGGGCCTACACTTGAAAATACTTCTGTTTATTTCACAGAGGATGGAGTGAATTATCTGATTGTTGGTAAAACAATCATTCCCATCAGTGAACATTTCGCAGACAACGGAAAGACCGTTGGCGACGTGATCGAAGATGTAATCCGTTTTGCGGTGAAAACACAGAAAAAATAATGTCAAGTTTGCAGGTGACAAAATTGAAAACAGCTCCCGCATATAGTACAATACAGACACGAAGTATTGTAAGCGTGGGTTGTTTCAAAGAAGGAGGATTAGAATGAAGCAACCATACAATACCGCACTATATTATAGGTTAAGCCGTGACGATGAAAACTTTGGTGACAGCGTCAGTATTGAAACTCAGAGAACCATTTTACAGCAGTTTGTCCGTGACAACCAATTCCGTGTGGTGGACGAGTATATTGACGATGGATGGTCTGGTACGAATTTTGACAGACCAGCATTTCAGCGAATGATGGACGATGTGGATGCGGGAAGGATCAACTGCATCATCACAAAAGACCTTTCCCGTTTTGGTCGTGAACACGTTATGATGGACTACTATCTGGAATTTGTGTTCCCAGAGAAGAATATTCGTTATATCGCTGTTACAGAAAATGAGGATACCGAAAAAGGTCTCAGTGATTTCGTTCCTTTCAAAAATCTGTTCAATGAATGGTTTGCCAAGGACACCAGCCGTAAAGTAAAGGCTGCGCTTCGTGCAAAGCACGCTGCCGGTCAACGTATCTGTACTTACGCACCTTTGGGCTACAAGAAGCATCCTGAAATCAAAAATGCTATTGTGGTGGATGAGGAAACCAAATGGATCATCGAGAAAATCTTTGAACTTGCTTATCATGGTTCCAGTGCCGCAAGTATTGCCCATAGGCTTATTGAAGAAAAGGTTTCCACATCCGGTTGGCTCAACTACACCCGATACGGAACATTTGCTCACATCTACGCAGATGCCTCAGAGGAAAAACAGTACGATTGGTCAATCGGTCAGGTAAAGGAAATTCTGAAAGATGAAGCCTATATCGGCAACAGCATCCACAACAAGCAGACCAACATTTCTTACAAGAACAAAAAGAAAATCCGCAAGCCAAAGGAAGAATGGTTTCGTATCGAGAATACACATGAACCTATCATTTCCAAAGATGTTTTCTATCATGTGCAGGAGCAGATTGCTTCCCGCAGAAGAAAGCAAAAAGATGGCACTACCAAGATTTTCTCCGGTCTTATAAAATGCGCTGACTGTGGCTGGTCTCTTGCCTATGGTGAGAATCATCAGAATAAAACGCCGTATGGTCATTACCATTGCAGTAATTACGGACAAGGCACCGGTAAATGCTCCATGCACTATATCCGCTACGATACGCTTTACACCTATGTATTGCTCCGAGTTCAGCATTGGACAAAAGCTGTCCGAGAGGATGAAGAAAAGCTCTTAGAGAGCATCCTGAAGGCTGGAGACAAGGAAAGAGCCGCTGCCATGAAGAAACACACAGCGGGGCTTGCAAAAGCTGAGAAGCGCAAGACAGAGGTTGATAGGCTGTTTGCCAAAATGTATGAGGACAGAGTTTCCGAACGCATTACCGAGTACAACTTCAATATGCTGTCTCAGAAATACCAGATGGAGCAGCTTGAACTGGATGAAAAAATCCAGAAACTCAAAGCGGCCTTATCAGAAAGCAAACAGTCCGTGGAAGATGCAAGGAAATGGATTGAGATTGTCAAACAGTATTCTGAGCCTACGGAACTGACCGCAGAACTGCTGAATAACATGATTGATAGAATCGTAGTCCATGAAGCAGTCAAATACAATAACGGCTTTCGTGAACAAAAGATAGAGATTTATTACCGTTTTGTCGGTAAAATTGATTGATGCAAAAATCTGAGTGTCAGCAGATTCTGGCACTCAGATAAAACAATATCTTTAACTAAGGGAAACAGGCGCAGGTTTGCCGGATGTTTCTCTGCTGAAGGATATCTCAGCGCTTTATGACGTGGATATCGAAAAAATTTTAGATGGCAATTTAGAGGAAAAAGGAGTGGAAGTCGGAAATATGAAACGTATGAAATTTACTCGTTGTGTGTATTGTGGGAATATTTTCTGGAGTACAGGCGGTGGCGAAATTTCCTGCTGCGGCAGAAAGCTGACACCGCTTACCGCACAGCCTATGGATAAAATGCACGATGTGAAAATTGAGGAAATCGACAATGAATATTTTGTTACCTTCGACCACGAAATGACGAAGGAGCATTATATCGTCTTTGCAGCACTTGTTTCGTGGGACAGGGCAACCGTTGTGCGGCTGTATCCCGAGCAGAGCGGCGAACTGCGCCTGCCCAGACAGCGCAGAGGGGAACTGTATCTTTGCTGTAATAAGGATGGGCTGTTTCGCAAAAGGCTGTGAGAAATATTTGTCGAGACTTTAGGAGAGACAGCCCCTTTGAAGAAAAACAGAAACTATGCTATACTTATGCTATACTAAGGAAAAGCTTTTAGAGAAAAGAGGGGGCTGCCATGAAAAAAGTTTTGTATATCGATTGCTGTATTCGCAGGGAAAATTCTCGTTCCAAGGAATTAGCGGAATTTTTTATTGACCAATTAGAAAAAACGGGAGAATACGTCATGGAACGGCTGTGCCTGATGGATGAGAATTTATCCTATTTTTCCGATGGTTTCTTTTTGCAGAGAGAAGCCCTTCTGGCGGAGGGAAAATTCGACCATCCTCGTTTCCGCTATGCGCACCAGTTTGCGGCGGCGGATAAAATCGTGATTGCTGCGCCCTTCTGGGATTTAAGCTTTCCTGCGCTTTTGAAGGTGTATATCGAAAACCTCTGCGTGGACGGCATTACCTTTCATTCGGATGAAACGGGGCTGCATGGGCTTTGTAAGGCAGACCACATGGTTTTCCTGACGGCAAGGGGCGGTATTTATACGGATTCCCCCATGGAGCAGGGCGCGCGTTATTTGGAGCAAATGGCGGTCTTTTTCGGCATTGCAAAATTTGACTGCGTTGCTGCGGAGGGGCTGGATATCGGCGCATGGCCTGTTGCGGAGCTGATGGAGCAGGCAAAGAAGAAGGCGGCAGAGGTCGCAAAGGCATTTTAAATAAAAGAAACACGGTATGACATGGCTTTGATTCCGAAAGGGGTTTTCTGTGATACCGTTTTTTATTAGGAAGGATTCGGGAGGAACTATGAAGCTATTTCATATCAGTGATTTGCATTTAGGCAAGCGGATATATGAATTTCCCATGCTGGAGGAGCAGAGGGAGCTGCTTTTGAAAATTCTGCGGAGCATAGACGAGGAACAGCCGCAGGCACTGCTCATCAGCGGTGATATTTACGATAAGCCTGTGCCGCCGACAGAGGCAGTGAGGCTTCTGGATGATTTTCTGACGGAAGTATCCAAACGAGGACTGCATACCTATCTGATTGCAGGCAACCATGATTCCGCACAGCGTCTGGAATTCGGCAAGGAAATTTTCGGCAGGGAAAGCATCCATATCAGCGGCAGCATCGGCGAGGGACTGGCGCATGTTACGGAAACGGATGAATACGGTACGGTGGAAATCTGGCTGCTGCCGTTTTTCAAGCCGGCGCATGTGAACGCCCTGCTGCGCGAGGAGGAGGTTTCTTCCTATGCGGCGGCGGCAAAGCTTTTGTTGGAACGAGAGGAGATTGATTTTTCTAAGCGAAACGTGATTCTGGTGCATCAGTTTGTGACATGGAGAGGGGCGGCGGAGCGCAGTGATTCCGAAACGCTTTCTTTGGGCGGCGTGGATGAAATTGATGCAGGGCTGTTTTTTGATTTTGATTATGTTGCACTGGGGCATCTGCACAATCCGCAGAGACTGGGAAGGGAAACGGTGCGCTATGCCGGCTCTCCCATGCCGTATTCCTTTTCGGAAATCCGCAGGAAAAAGGGCATTACGGTTGTTGAACTCAAGGAAAAAGGTGTGGTTTCTCTGGATTTTATCCCACTGGAAACCAAGCGGCAGTTTCGGGAAATCAAGGGCCCGTTGGAGGAAATCCTTGCGGCAGGAAGGGAAACGGGCGGCTCGGAGGATTATATCCGCTGCATCCTGACGAACAGCGAAGCCTTGCTTGACCCTGTGGGACAGCTGCGGCGCATTTACCCGAATTTAATGACGCTGGAATTTGAACAGCAGGCAGCTTCGTTTTCCGATGAGGTGCTTTTGGATACAGAGACTGCCCGCCCGGAGGAATTGTTTGCGCGCTTTTTTGAAAGGCAGAACGAAAAGGAACTGGATGAAACGCAGAAAAAGCTATTGGAGTGCATCTGGAAGGGAACGGAGGAGAAGGCATGAAACCATTAGAATTGACGATTTCCGCCATTGGCCCCTTTGCGGAGCAAACGGAGATTTCCTTTGAACGGCTGGGAAAGCAGGGGCTTTTTCTCATCAGCGGCGACACAGGCGCAGGGAAAACCACGCTCTTTGATGCCATCTGCTTTGCGCTGTTCGGTGAGGCGAGCGGCTCGAACCGTGGTGTGGACAGTATGCGGAGCGACTTTGCGAAGCCGCAGACCAAAAGCTTTGTGTCGCTGACGTTTTCCCATCAGGGCAGACAGTACCGCGTGGTGCGCAACCCGGCGTATCAGCGACCCAAGCTGCGCGGCGAGGGCATGACGGCGGAGAGTGCGGATGCGGCGTTGTATCAGGAATCGGGCGCGGAGCGGGCAACACTTGCGACCGGATTTACGCCTGTGAAAAACGAGATTGAAACGATTTTGGGCGTGGATGCAAAGCAGTTCAAGCAGATTTCCATGATTGCGCAGGGGGAATTTCTGAAGCTGCTTTATGCGGACAGCACAGAGCGCGGCAATATTTTCCGCAGGGTGTTCCATACCGACCTCTATGCCGCCTTTCAGAAACGGCTGAAGGATGCGGAGCGAGAAAAACGCATTGCCTTGGAGGACAGCGAAAAGCAGTTGGTGAGACATTTCAGCGAAATGACGGGGGAAGCCTTGAAAAAGGAAGCACTTTTCGACGGGGAGGAGCTGCTTTCCGTACAGGAAAAACGCTTGCAGGAAATGGAGCAGAGCCTACAGGAAACAGACGAAGCCCTGACAACACAGCAAAAACGTCTTAGCGAGCTGGAGCATGCCATCAGTGAAGGCGCGGAAACGGAGCAGCTTTTTGCGAAGGCGGCGGCGGCACGGCGGCTTTTGGAAACGCAGGCGGCACTTCTGCCCGAAAAACAGGCAGAAACGGCAAGGCTGAGAAAGCAGCGAGATGCGCTTGATTTTGTTTTCCCCTTGGAGCAGGCTTGGAAAACGGCGGAAAAAACGCGAGTAAACTGGCAGAGAGGTGCCATCGAAAACGCGGAAAAGGAGAAGCAGGCGGAGGAAATACTTGCTCGTTTACAGGCGGAAAAGCTGCTTCTGGATGCAGAAAAGCCACAGCTTGAGGAAAAACGAAGCCTTTTGCGCAGACTGAAGGCGGACGAAGAACGGGTTTGGCAGAGGGAAAAAACAAAGCAGGAGACAGAGCGGCTTTCTGCGGAGAAAAGCGCGGCGGAAGCCGAGATACAGGCGTTGCAGGAAATGCTCACGGCGCAGGAAACGGCACAGCAGGAATGGCAGGTGATGCTTTTTATGCAGGAAAAGCTGCTGTTGGAGAAGAAAGCACAGGAGCAGACGATTGCCAGAAAAAGAGAATTCATCGAAGGCATCGAAGCACTTCTGCAACAGAAAGCGGATATCGCCAAAAAGGAAAGGGATTTGCAGGGCATGCAGAAGAAATACCTCGCGGCGGAGGGGGCATGGCAGGCGGCGAAGGCAGCGGCAACGCAGGCGGAAACGCTTTATCTGCGCGAACAGGCAGGCTTTCTAGCGGAAAACCTCACGGAGGGGATGGCTTGCCCTGTCTGCGGCGCAACGCACCATCCCCATAAGGCGGCGCTGACGGAAAATGCCATCACGCAGGCGGAATGGCAGGAGAAAAAGGCGCAGGAGGAAACGGCAAGCGCGGCTCTGCGAAGGGCATCCGAGCAGGCGAAGGTTGCAGGGGAAAAGCTGCTCTTGGCGCAGGAAGCGTTCCGCATAGGCTGTGAAAGGCTGGGGACAGCTGCGGAGGGGCTTTATGCGGAAAAGGAAACGGCAGAAGTCGCATTCAAGCAGGAAACGGCACTTCTGGCAGAGAAGCAAAGGAAGATAGACGAAGCAGAAGCCCTGCGCCCCGAAAAGGAAGGCTTGCAGGAACGCATTGCGAAGAGCCAAGCCGCCTTGGCAGCATTGCAGAAAAGGGCGGAGGAAACGAACACCGCTTTGCGGCAGAAGCAGGGCGAATATAGCCTGTTGCAGGCGCAGCTTGGAAATTTGACTGCCGCAGTGCTGACAGAGAAATGCGCTGCTTTGCAGAAGGAAATTTCCCTTGCAGAGAAAAAGGAATCCGACCTGCAGGAGATTTTGCAGCAGACACGCGAGAAAAAGGAGCGTTTTCTTGCCCTGCGGAAGCAGGCAGAGCAGGAGAGCCAAGCCGCCGCAAAGACGGAGCAGGGAGCGGAAGCAGAATTTTTTGCCGTTTTGCGGGAAAAGAGCTTTGCAAATCAGACAGAATATGAAGCATATCTCACAGAGCGCACGGCATTGGAGCGTGCGGAGGAAGAAAACAGGCAGTTTTTCGCAGATTTGGAAAAGCAGAAGCAGCTGGCAGAAATGCTTGCGGAGAGCTGTGCGAAAAAGGAGCGGAAGGATGTTTTCGCTTTGGAGGAGGAGCGAAGAACGCTTTTGACGGAACACGCGGCGAAAAGGCAGATGGCAGATGAAACAAGAAAACAGGCTGCTGTTCTGGCAAATCTCCTGCAAAATGCAAGGAAGGAATGGCAGGAGAGGATGCACGCTGCGGCGGCGTATCTCCCGATTCGGGAGCTTTCTCGCACTGCCAACGGGGAATTGCCCGGTAAGGAGAAAATCGCCTTTGAGCAATTTGTGCAGGGGGTTTATTTCCGAAGGATTTTGCAGGCGGCAAATCTGCGTTTGCAGGATATGACAGAGGGCAGATATCTTTTGCTGCACGCAGAGAAGGCGATGAATAAACGCTCGCAGGCGGGCTTGGAGCTGGAGGTGTTGGACCATTATACGGGTAAAAGCCGCTCGGTGCGTTCGCTTTCGGGCGGGGAAGCGTTTAAGGCTTCGCTTTCCTTGGCATTGGGGCTTTCCGATGTGATTCAGGCGCACGCAGGCGGTGTCCGCGTGGATGCGATGTTCATTGATGAGGGCTTCGGCTCTCTGGATGAGCAGTCAAGGGAGCAGGCGGTGCAGATGCTGCAAAGGCTTTCCTATGGGAATCGTCTGGTGGGGATTATTTCCCATGTTTCCGAACTGAAGGAAAGTATTGATAAGAAGATTATCGTGAAAAAGGGCAGTGCCGGCAGCAGCATTGCATGGCAGGAATAAAAAAGAAATAAGGAAATAAAAAAACCTCTTTCCTCAAAGCGTATGAAAATGCTAAGGGAAAGAGGTTTTATTATTATCAGAAAAAATTATTCATCCCAGTTATGGTAGGTGTTCTGAACATCATCGTCATCGTCGAGCATTTCCAGAAGCTTATTCATCTTCTTGATATCCTCTTCGTCTGTCAGCTCCGTATAGGTCTGGGGAATCATGGTTACCTCGGCGCTTGCCATAGGGATGCCTGCTGCCTCCAGTGTTTCGCGCACTGCGGAGAAATCATCGGGTGCGGTTGTGATTTCGTAGCTGTCCTCCTCTGCGGCGAAGTCCTCTGCGCCTGCATCCAGAGCAGCCATCATCAGCTCTTCCTCGTCCATATCGATTTCTTCCTTATCAATCACAATCAGACCCTTTTCATCGAACATGAAGGATACACAGCCGCTGTTGCCCATGTTGCCGCCGCCCTTTGTGAAGGCGTTTCTGACATTGGCTGCTGCACGGTTTCTGTTATCTGTCAGCACTTCTACAATAACAGCTACGCCGTTGGGGCCATAGCCTTCGTAGGTTACGTTTTCGTATTCTACGTCTTCACCGCCGCCGGCCGCCTTTTTGATACTTCTGTCGATGGTATCGTTTGGCATGTTGTTGGCTTTGCATTTTGCGATAACATCACGCAGCTTGCCGTTTACGGCGGGGTCGGGACCGCCGGCCTTTACCGCAACCTGAATTTCTCTGCCCAGCATGGTAAAGATTTTACCTTTTTTTGCATCGTTTTTTTCTTTTTTATGTTTGATATTTGCAAACTTAGAATGTCCTGACATTAGGAACCCTCCTCCTTAAAATTTCACCAAAATATTTTATCATTATTTTCTGCATAATTCAAGGAATTTCGTATCGGAAAGCCTATTTTTTATAGAATTTGGCAAAAATCGTCTTATTTTCGGATTTCCTCCTGCTCATAGGGGAAAACCTCTGTCAGGAAATGCTTGCGGCGCAGGGCATCCTCAATCTCATCCAGAATTTCCTCGCTTTCGGCGGAAACATGGTGAAAATGATACCCTGAGGTGACATTTAAAAGGGGAGTGGATTTGCCGCTTTCCAGATTTTTCAGAAACGCCTGTACATCTCTGCGGTTTTTGATTTGCAGGGGAGCGGAAACCTTCCCATAGACTCTGTGGTTTACCATGACATCCACGACACAGCCGCCTAAATCCACAATGGTTGTCAGCTCCTCCTCTGTTGCCGCGGCATCATGGAAGACCTTGAACAGCCGCATGGTATCCGCAGGCTCTTCCAGAAGATAGCCCCTTGCCGTTGCCAGAATGGAATGACCCTCTGTGCGAAGCAAAGCAATATCCTGGACAATCACCTGACGGCTGACCCCCGTGGCAGAGCCGAGCGCACCGCCGGAGAGAGGTGTTTTTGATTCCCTCATCAGATTTAATAATTTCTTTCGTCTTTCTGTGCCAGTCATTTTTTCAATCACTCCTGCTTATTCCACCGCATGGAGATTTTTCAGGCTGATATCCAGAATAGGTGCGGAATGGGTCAGCGCACCGCTGGATACATAATCTACCCCAAGCGCTGTGATGGTTTTGATATTTTCGATTGTCATATTGCCGGAGCATTCGGTTTCTGCTCTGCCGTCAATGATGCGGATGGCCTCCGCCATTTCCGCAGGGCTCATGTTATCCAGCATGATGATATCTGCGCCGGCTTCGACTGCTTCTCTTACCATATCCAGAGTTTCCGTTTCGATTTCGATTTTGCGGACGAAGGGAGCATACGCCTTTGCTGCGGCAATGGCCTCCTTTACGCCGCCTGCCGCGCCGATATGGTTATCCTTCAGCATTACGCCGTCGGAAAGATTATAGCGGTGATTCGAGCCACCGCCGACGGTTACGGCATATTTTTCAAACACTCTCATACAGGGAGTGGTTTTTCTTGTATCCAAAAGGGTTGTTTTTGTACCCGCAAGCAGCTTTGCAACGGCATTCGTATAGGTTGCGATGCCGCTCATGCGCTGCAAATAATTGAGGGCGGTGCGTTCTGCGGAAAGCAGAACACGGATATCTCCCGTCACGGTTGCCAGAAGCTGCCCCTTTTTCACAGCATCTCCATCGGCGGCATGAAAGGCAATTTCTATTTTTTCATCCAGAAGCTGAAACGCCCTCGCGAACACATCCAGACCGGCAATGATGCCGTCCTGCTTGCAGATTAAATCGACTGTGCCAAGCTGATACCGCGGCATGACTGCGTTGGTGGAAACATCCTCGCTGTTGATGTCCTCCTCCAGAGCCATGCGGATATATTTATCTGCTACAATTTGCATGGTAATCGGGTTCATTCTAATCCTTCCTTTCCTGCAATGTGCTGTGCTGCTTTTTCTGCGAAAACAAGGCTTTCCAGAAGGCTGTTGCTTGCCAGTCTGTTTTTGCCGTGTACGCCGTTGCAGCTGGTTTCGCCAATAGCATAGAGATGCTCCATGGTTGTTTTGGAATGGCGGTCTACATGGATGCCGCCCATAAAGTAATGCTGTGCCGGCACAACGGGTGCAGGCTCTTTTTTGATATCATAGCCTGCCTCCAGACAGGTTTTGTAGATATTCGGGAAATGATTTTCAATATCCTCCGCAGGAACGGGAGCAAAGGAAAGCCATACATGCTTTGTACCTTCCTTTTCCATTTCTGCATGGATGGCAGCAGAAACCTTGTCTCTGGGCAGAAGCTCATTGACAAAGCGTTCGCCCTTGCTGTTGAGCAGAATTGCACCCTCGCCGCGGGCAGATTCGGAAATCAGAAAATGTCTGCCGGGCTTTTCGCTGTAAAGGCTGGTGGGGTGAATCTGCACATAGTCCATATTTTCCAGCTCCACGCCGTATTTTTCTGCCAGACGGAGTGCATCCCCCGTCAGGGAAGGGAAGTTTGTAGAATGTTCATACAGACCGCCGATGCCGCCCGTTGCCAGAATTGTGTTTTCCGCATGAATCCGCAGGATATCGCCGTTTTCTGCCTTCGCAACGATGCCATGGCAGGTGTTTCCCTCCACCAGAAGGTCTTCCATCACGGTATAGTCCATAATGGTGACATTGGGCAGTGCCTGCACATTTCTAAGCAGTGTTTCTGTGATTTCCTTCCCTGTGATGTCCTTATGGAAGCAGATACGGGGCTTGGCGTGTGCGCCTTCTCTGGTATATTTTAAACTACCGTCCGCCTCCTTGTCAAATCTTACGCCGAGGGCAAGCAGGTCGTTGATCACGGCTCTGCTGTTGCGAATCATGATATCCACGCTTTCCTTGCGATTTTCGTAATGCCCTGCCTTGAGGGTGTCCTCGAAGAAGGAATCGTAGTCGGTTTCATCCCTCTGGACGCAGATGCCGCCCTGTGCAAGCATGGAATCGCAGCTGGGCAAATCCTCCTTGCAGATGAGAAGAATGTTCTGCTCCTTGGGCAGCTTGAGTGCGGCATATAAGCCGCTGACTCCTGCGCCGACGATGACGGTGTTATAGGTAAGCTCTTTTTCCATTTTATGCTCCTCCTTATTTGCTCAGCTCCAGCATGCGTGTCAGGGTGTTGCCTGCCGCTTCTGCCTGTGCCCGGTCTACGGATGCCTGATTTTCCTCTGTCTGCAAAACATGCAGCACCTTTTCCAATGTAATCAGCTTCATGTCCCTGCAGGTGGGTGCTGTTTTCGGGAAATAGAAGGTCTTATCTGGATTGCGCTTTTTCAGCTCATACAGCACGCCGATTTCCGTCCCGATGATAAATTCCTGCTTTTCACTTTCGGTCGCATGCTTGATGATGCCTGTGGTGGAGCCGATGTAATCTGCCAGCTTTGTCACAGCTTCGGGACATTCGGGATGCACCAGAACCTCTGCATTGGGGTGTGCGTCCTTCAGCTCCTGTACCTCGGCAGGAGAGATATTCTGATGGATGGGACAGTAGCCATTGACGAGAATGATATTTTTTTCAGGCACCTGCGCCGCAATGAAGCGACCGAGGTTTTGATCGGGAATAAAGAGGATATTCTGATTGGGCAGGTTGCGGACAATCTGCACCGCGTTGGCGGAGGTCACGCTTACGTCAGACCAGGATTTGATTTCCGCTGTAGAATTGATGTAGCAGACAACCGCCAAATCCTCGTAGGCTTCTCTTGCCGCGTCCACCTCTGCCTTTGTTACCATGTGCGCCATGGGGCAGTCCGCGCTTGCATCCGGCATCAGCACCTTCTTTTCGGGGCTTAACAGACAGCCGCTTTCCCCCATGAAGGAGACACCGCAGTAAACGATGATGGGGTTGGGCAGGGTTGCCGCCGTTTTGCTCAACGCGAAGGAATCCCCGACATAATCGGCGATTTCCTGAATTTCATCCGCTACATAATAATGCGCCAGAATGACTGCATTTTTCTGTTCCTTTAAGGCTTTGATTTCATCTTTGATATTCATGCTTTTCCTCGATTCTACTGTATTTTGTAAATAAGTATTGCAAATAAATTTTTTTGCAGTGGAATTAAGTATAGCACAATTATTTACAAGTGACAAGACAGATGAAAGAAAAGTTGTATTGTTTTGTATTTTTTTAGAAACAGCTGTTGCGCCGAACAAAAAACAAAAACCTCCGCAGGGGCGCGCCCCACGAAGGTGATTTGCTTTCGACCTAGTTTTTATTGGCAGAGAAGAAGATAAATATCATTTACGTTTGTGCCGGTTGCCCCTGTGATGAGCAGGGCATCTGCCGCCGCCAATGCGGCATTGGAATCATTCTCCGCAAGAACCGCAGGAATGGATATGCCCTTTTCCGCAAGGATACCGCAGGTTTTCCCGTCCACAATACCGCCTGCGGCATCGGTCGGTCCATCCGTACCGTCAGAGCCTGCCGCCGCAATCACAATGCCTTCCATGCCGGCAATGCGCTCCGCCGCCGCAAGGGCAAGCTCCTGATTTCTGCCACCCTTGCCCTTCCCGGTGATATGCACAACGGTTTCGCCGCCGCAGAGAATCGCACAGGGAGAGGAGAGGGGCAGACCGTCCTTCCGGATTGTTTTTGCGATGGATGCAAGAAATCTGCCGGCCTCCCTTGCCTCGCAGTCAAGCATATTCGTCAGAACCAGAGGGGTATAGCCAAGCTGCTCTGCCGCCCTTGCCGCATCGGCACAAAGCTGTGTCACGCTGCCTGTGATTTCCATGGTGACGTTGGCAAGCGTTTTCGGTGTTTCCATGGCAAGCTGCTTTCGCATTTCCTCTGTCAGCTTGAGCTTGTATTTTTCCGAGATGGCAAATGCTTCTGCCACCGTGGACGCATCCGCGCAGGCAGGACCGGAGGCAATGGAATCGGGGCGGTCGCCCAGAATATCGCTCAGAGCAATGCAGTACACCTGTGCAGGGGCGCAAAGCTTCGCAAATTTGCCGCCCTTTACGGCAGAAAGATGCTTGCGGATGGTGTTGATTTCCACGATATCCGCGCCGCATTTCAAAAGCTGGTCGGTGATGTCCAGAAAATCCGCAAGGGTCAGCTCGCCGGCAGGACATTCAAAAAGCGCAGAGCCGCCGCCCGAAACCAGAAAGAACACCGTATCCTTTTCAGTTAAACCGGAAACGGCATCCATGATTTTCTGTGTGCCGAGAATCGTATTTTCATCGGGAAGGGGATGTCCTGCTTCCAGGATGGTAAAGCCGGGGATTTCGCCCTTCGCATGGTCATATTTCGTCAGAACAATGCCTGCATCAATCCTGTGGGGGATATTTTCCGCCGCCGCCTTTGCCATGTTCCAAGCCGCCTTGCCGATGGCAATGACAATCACCCTTCCTTCAAAAGCGAAGGTCTTGCCGTCGATGAACTTTTTTACGGCTTCATCGGGAAGGGATGCCTGAATGGCAGTGTAGAGTATCCTTTTTGCATCAGATAAAATCTCATTCACAGAAACTGCACCTCTTTCTTTTGTATATCAGTTTTATATTTGTTTTTTCAAGTATAGCAAATCAGAGGGGAAAAAACAATCGAAAAAGGCGTATAAAAAAGGCATATATAAAGGGAAAAGAGCCACCGGGGAAGTGGCTCTCTGTAAAGGGGAGGGTATGTATACTATGTTTATTCATTATCCTCTTCCTTGAGGACATCTTTATCATACCCTGTCAATATGAATCTGATGTGGCTGAAATATGAACGTTTTGTAAACAATGGGGAATATCTTTGAAAAACCCCGTTGCTTCTGCTGATTTTTCGCAGAAAATATGATACTATCTTCCTTAGAAAGAAGCAGGAAAAGAAGAAAGAAGCAGGAAAAGAAGAAAGAATCAGGAAGGGAGCAGAGGAAAATGTTTGGAAAAGAAGAAGTAAAGGTATTTCTGAAGGAAAAAGGAATCCCATTTCATTGGGTGGAGCATAAAGCGGTTTATACCATTGAGGAGATGGAGGAGCTGGGCTTGGAAAAAATGGAGGAGACGGCAAAAAATCTCTTTTTGCGAGACCAGAAGGGCAAATGCCATTTTCTTGTGGTAATTCGTGCCGATAAGCAGGTGAATCTGAAGGAACTGGGCGAGAAGCTTGGCGGCGTAAGGCTTTCCTTTGCATCGGAGGAGCGTCTGGAAAAATATCTTGGATTGAAAAAAGGGGCAGTGACACCCTTGGGGATTTTGAATGATACTGCCTGCGCCGTAAAGGTTTTTCTGGACAAGGATTTTCTGGAAAAGGAGGAAATCGGGGTGCATCCCAATGACAATACGGCATCGGTTTATCTGAAAACGGCGGATCTTATGCAAATGATAAAGGAGCATGGCAACTCGCTTGAGGTGCTTTCTTTTGCGTAAGCCTTTTCTGTAAGTTTTGGGGAAAAATCATTGAGAAAGCAGGGAAGGTATGCTATACTGAAATATACTTGTGAAAGACTGTCTTTTCATAAGAATTCAGTTTCGAGAGGAAGAAAGAATGGAAAGGAAAGCTGGAACTGCTGTTAAGCCGGGCGAAACAGAGCTGGCAAGACAGCTGGAATATATCCGCGCCATTCGTGCGGAAAATGATGCCTTTGCGGCAGAAAACGGCAGAAAGAAAAAATTCTATTCCCTTGCGATGGGCTGTCAGATGAACGCGCATGATTCCGAAAAGCTGGAAGGGATGCTTGACGAAATGGGCTTTGACAGAACAGACGAGGAAACAGAGGCCGATTTTATCATCTACAACACCTGCTGTGTGCGCGAAAACGCAGAGCAGAAGGTATACGGCAAGCTGGGCTGGCTGAAGCACTATAAGGAAACAAAAAATCCCGATGCGGTGATTGCGCTTTGCGGCTGCATGATGCAGCAGGAAACGGTTTTGCAGACCCTGCGGCAGAAATATCGTCATGTGGATATCGTCTTCGGCACATTTAATCTCTATAAGCTGCCGGAGCTGGTGGCGACACGCATGGAAAGCGGCGAAACGGTGTATGATATCTGGCAGGAGCAGCGTGAGGTTGTGGAGGATTTGCCTGCGATTCGGCATTTCCCCTATAAGGCATCGGTCAATATTATGTTTGGCTGCAACAACTTCTGTTCCTACTGCATCGTGCCGTATGTGCGCGGCAGAGAGCGCAGCCGTACCCCTGAGGATATCCTTGCGGAGGTAAGAAGGCTTGCGGCGGACGGTGTGAAGGAGGTTATGCTTTTAGGGCAGAATGTAAACTCCTATGGCAAAAATCTGGAAACACCCGTTTCCTTCGCAGAGCTTCTGCGGATGGTGAACGAGGTGGAGGGGATTGAACGGATTCGTTTCATGACCTCTCACCCGAAGGATTTGTCCGATGAGCTGATACAGGCAATGGCGGATTGTGATAAGGTATGTAAATACCTGCATCTGCCTGTGCAGAGCGGCAGTGATGAAATTCTGCGCCGCATGAACCGCCACTATACAAAGGAATCCTACATGGAGCTGGTGCGCAAGGCAAGAGCGGCAATGCCGGATATCACCCTGAGCACGGATATCATCGTGGGCTTCCCCGGGGAAACGGAGGAGGATTTCCAAGAAACCTTGGATGTCATCCGTCAGTCCCGTTACAGTACGGCGTTTACCTTTATTTATTCCAAGCGGACAGGCACCCCTGCGGCAACTATGGAAAATCAGGTGCCGGAGGATGTCATTAAGGACCGCTTCGACAGGATGCTCAATATGCTTAACCCCATCGTGCATGAGGTGCATGAGGAGCAGCTGGGCAAGGTGATGACGGTATTTGCAGAGGAAGCAAGCAAGCAGGATAAGACTGTTCTGACAGGGCGTGCCGATAACAATATGCTGGTGCATTTTAAGGGCACGGAGGACTTAATCGGGCAGATGGTTCCTGTGAAGATTACAGAAAACAAAACATTTTATTTAATAGGCGAAAGGATGTAAGGTGAAGCATTATGGCAACGATTTTTGAAATGGCAAGAGCATTGGGTGAGGAATTGCAGAAAACTCCTCAGGTGGAAGCACTGGTAGCGGCAAAGGCTGCATACGAAAGTGACCCCGAAATTGCAAAGCTGGTAGAGGAATACACAAAGCTGCATTATGATTTTGAAGCAAAGATGAATGCAGGCGGCATTTCCATAGAGGAGCAGAGAGCCTTCAATGAACAGATGAAGGCAAAGGGCGAAGCAATCAGAACCAATAAGCTGGCATCTGATTTGTACGTTGCGGAACAGAATTTCAATAACTTCGTAAATTCCGTATTCAACATCATCACAGCAACCCTGACAGGCGAAGAACCCGAACAGGGCGGCGGCTGCGATCCCAGCTGCTGCTCCTCCTGCGGCGGCGGCTGCCACTGATTCAAATAGAAATAAAGGAAGAAAAGCCCGAATAGAGAATCCGTTCTTTATTCGGGTTTGCTTGCAGAAAAAGGAGAAGGAGGACAACATCCATGGCGAAAATCACACCCATGATGCAGCAATACTTTGAAATTAAAGAACAATATAAGCATTGTCTGCTTTTTTTTCGTTTAGGGGACTTTTATGAGATGTTTTTCGAGGATGCGGTCATTGCCTCGAAGGAGCTGGAAATCACCCTGACGGGGAAGGATTGGGGGCAGGAGGAAAGAGCCCCTATGTGCGGCGTACCTTTCCATTCTGCGGATGGATATATTGCCCGTTTGGTGGAACGTGGCTATAAGGTTGCCATCTGCGAGCAGGTGGAGGACCCAAAGACGGCAAAGGGCTTGGTCAAGCGCGATGTTGTGCGTGTCATTACTCCGGGGACGGTTGTGGATAACACTGTTCTGGATGAAACAAAAAATAACTATATTCTCTCCGTTTTCAGCAGCGCAAATGGCTATGGCATTGCGGTCTGTGATGTGACGACAGGCGAATTTCAGACAACGGAATTTCGCAGCGTGCAGGCGGCGGCAAAAATTCTGGATGAAACGGCAAGGTTTTCCCCTGCGGAGCTTGTCTGCAACAGCGAATTTCTTTCCACCCCTTTGGCGAAGGAAATCGAGGAACGGTTTCACCTGTATCTGAATGATATTGACAGCCGCATGTATGAATATAATACCGCAAAGGATACCCTGCTTGCGCATTTCAAGGTGAAAACACTGGAAAGCTTCGGCCTGCAGAAAAAGCTGCTGGCGGTTTCGGCTTCGGGTGCGCTGATGTGGTATCTGAATGAAACGCAGAAAAACGATTTGAGCCATATTTCCGCCCTGAAATATTACACAACAGGGGATTTCATGCTGTTGGATGTTTCCAGCCGCAGAAATCTGGAGCTGACGGAAACCATGCGCGAGAAGAATAAAAAAGGCTCGCTTCTGAGCGTGCTGGATAAAACCCAGACTGCGATGGGCGCAAGGCTTCTGCGCAAATGGGTGGAGCAGCCCCTGCTTTCTAAAGAAGAAATCAATCAGCGTCTGGATGGGGTGGAGGAGCTGTTCCGAGACCTGTTCCTCAGAGAGGAAATCAAGGAAATTCTCCATTCCATGTATGACTTTGAACGCATTATGTCCCGTGTGGTGTATCAGAATGCAAACGCAAGGGATTTGGCGGCGCTGAAAAATTCCGTGGAAAATCTGCCGTTGCTGAAGAAGATTCTTTCTCGCTGCAAGAGTCCATATCTGTCCACTCTGCATGACAGACTGGACACGCTGGAGAATATCCATGCGCTGATTGCGCAGTCCATCGTCGAAGACCCTCCGTTTTCCGTGCGCGAGGGCGGCATGATTCGCGAGGGCTTCAATGAGGAGCTGGATACATACACCAAGGCGAAGGAAAACGGCACCACATGGATTCATCAGCTTGAGGAGGAGGAGCGCGAAAAGACGGGCATCAAAAACCTCAAGGTGCGCTATAATAAGGTGTTCGGCTATTATATTGAGGTCACAAAATCCAATCTGGAGCTGGTGCCGGAAGGCTATATCCGCAAGCAGACGCTTGCCAATGCGGAGCGTTTTATTACACCCGAATTAAAGGAGCTGGAGGAGCTGATTCTCGGCGCGGAGGATAAGATTACCACTCTGGAATACGATATGTTCTGCGAAATTCGCAATGCCGTTGCGGCAGAGGTGGAGCGGATTCAATACTGCGCGTATATCGTTTCTGTTATTGACTGCCTGCAGTCCCTCGCAGAGGTGGCGCAGAACAGAAGCTATGTGAAGCCGCTTGTGGATGACGGTGATGTAATTGAAATTAAGGGCGGCAGACACCCCGTTGTGGAAAAAATGATGGACGGGCAGTTTATCCCGAATGACACCTATTTAGATCGGGAGGACACCAGACTTGCCATCATCACAGGCCCGAATATGGCAGGGAAATCTACATATATGCGGCAGACCGCGCTGATTGTGCTGATGGCGCAGATTGGCAGCTTCGTTCCCGCGGAGCAGGCGCATATCGGCATTGTAGACAGAATCTTCACCCGTGTCGGTGCATCGGATGACCTTTCCGCAGGGCAGAGCACGTTTATGGTGGAAATGACAGAGGTTGCGAACATTCTGCATAACGCAACGAACAAAAGCCTGCTGATTCTGGATGAAATCGGGCGAGGCACAAGCACATTTGATGGGCTTTCCATCGCGTGGGCGGTGCTGGAATATATCGCAGATACGAAGCAGATTGGCGCGAAAACGCTTTTTGCAACGCATTATCATGAATTAAGCGAGCTGGAGGGCAAGCTTTCCGGCGTGAAGAATTACTGCATTGCCGTGCAGGAGCAGGGCGAGGATATTATTTTCCTCCGAAAAATTCAGCGCGGCGGCGCAGACCATAGCTACGGCGTGCAGGTGGCGCGTCTGGCGGGTCTGCCGAATAAGGTGATTCGCCGCAGCGGACAGATTCTCAAGCAGCTGAACGCGGCGGATATTACGAAAAAAGCAAAGCAGATTGCAGTGGAATCCAAGGAGCAGCAGGAGGAAACCGCACAGCAGATGGATATGTTCCATATTGCGGAAACGCAGCTTGCGGATGAAATCTCCAAGCTGGATGTGATGGCGATGACTCCTATTGAAGCACTGCAAACGCTTTTTGAATTGCAGAAAAAGGCAAAAGGGTTGTAAACCGAGGAAAGGAGGAGGTCTATGCAGAAAATCCGACTGTTGGATGCAAAAACCATCAATAAAATTGCGGCAGGGGAAGTAGTAGAATCTCCGAAATCCGTTGTAAAGGAGCTGACGGAAAACGCCATTGATGCAAATGCCGGCAGTGTGACGATAGAAATTAAGGAGGGCGGCATTTCCTATATCCGCATTACCGATAACGGCACAGGGATTCCCAAGGAGCAGGTGAAGGAAGCCTTTTTGCGCCATGCTACAAGCAAAATGTCGCAGATTGAGGATTTGGAGCATATTTTTACACTGGGCTTTCGCGGCGAAGCATTGGCGAGTATCGCGGCGGTGGCGCAGGTGGAAATGCTGACAAAAACCAGAGACGAGGAAACGGGAACGCGCATTGTGATTCATGCCGGAGAAATACAGGAGCTGGAGGATACCGCCTGCCGGGAGGGCACTTCCATTACGGTGCGGAATCTTTTTTACAACGTGCCTGCGCGCAGAAAATTTTTGAAAAAGCCTGCGACCGAAAGCGGCTATGTTTCGGATTTGGTGAACAAAATCGCACTGGGGCATCCTGAGGTTGCGATTCATTATATCAATAACGGCAATACTGTTCTGCATACGGCAGGGAACAATGACCCGAAAACGGCGGTATTTTATGTTTACGGGAAGGATGCGGCAAACAGCATGCTCCCCGTTTCCTACCACAAGGGGGAATATGCCGTCAGCGGACTGATTGGGAAGCCCGAATTTTGCCGCGCGAACCGCAATTATGAAAATCTTTTCATCAACGGCAGATTTATTAAGAATCCCGTGGTTTCTGCTGCGGTGGAGGATGCGTATAAAACAAAGCTGCTGATTGGGAAATTTCCTGTTTTCGTGCTGAATCTTGCGGTTGAGCCTGCACAGGTGGATGTGAATGTGCATCCTGCGAAGCTGGAGGTTCGCTTTAAGAATGACGATGAGGTATATGAATTTTTCTACAACGCGGTTGCGAAGGCATTGCAGGAAACGGTGCTGATTCCCAAGGCGGTTCTGGAAAAGAAGCCGAAGGAAAGACTGCCGCAGGCGGAACAGCAGACCCTTGCGGATATGCCAAAGGAAGCGGCGCAGCCAAAGGAAAGCATCCTGAAGGAAAGCGAACCAAAGGCAGAGCCGACAGCAAATCCCTCTAAAGAAATTCCGCTCCCGCAATCGCAGGGCGTGATTCTTTCCAAAGAGGAAAGGGAAAAGCTCCTGCGTGCGGCAGAAAAGCCGCAGACCCCCACATCGGGCGGACGCAGTGTGGATGAGCTGCTGAAGCGCACCCCAAAGGCGGAGAGCTTTGCACAGACGGCAGTGCCGTACCGCAGGGAAGAGCTGAAGCCGAAAGAGGAACAGCCGATAGAATTGAAGCCGATTGTTTCTGATGAAAAAACGGAAGAGGTAAAGCCGACAGAAGAAAAGCAGCCGTTTTTCCAGAATTATAAAATCATCGGGCAGGTCTTTCGCACCTATTGGATTGTGGAGCAGGGCGATTGCCTGTATCTGATTGACCAGCATGCCGCACATGAACGGGTGCTGTATGAGGAATTTATGAATAAATTCAAGGAAGAAAGGGTCGCCTCGCAGCGGTTGCTGACACCTCTGATGCTGCAGCTGACACCAATGGAAACAGAGGTACTGCGGCGCAATCTGGCACTTTTGGAAAGCTTCGGCTTTGAGCTGGAGGAATTCGGCGAGAAATATGCCCTGCGCGCAACGCCGTATCTCTTGCAGAACCCGACAGAGGTCGGCTTTTTTACCGATATTCTGGACAGGCTGACAGAGGAGCGCATTTCCAATGTGTATGATACAAAGATACTGGCAGTGGCAACGATGGCGTGTAAGGCGGCGGTCAAGGGGCATGATGTGCTGAGCACGAGAGAGGCGGAGGAGCTGATTCACAGACTGCTTGGTCTGGAGCATCCCTTTACCTGCCCCCATGGCAGACCGACGATTATCGAGCTGACGAAATATGAAATGGAAAAGATGTTTAAACGCATCCAGAATTGAGCAGGTGAAATGATGAAAAAACCATTGATTGTGATTGGCGGCCCGACCGCCTGCGGCAAAACAGGCTTTTCGATTCGGCTTGCAAAGGAAATCGGCGGTGAGGTGATTTCTGCCGATTCCATGCAGATTTACCGCTATATGGACATCGGGACAGCGAAGGTGACACCCGAAGAAGCGGATGGCGTGCCGCATTATCTCATTGATGAGCTGAATCCCGATGAGGAATATAATGTTATGCTCTTTCAGCAGAAGGCGAAGGCGTATATGGAGGAAATCTGGGCGAAGGGGAGGATTCCCATTCTGGTCGGCGGCACAGGGTTTTATATCAATGCCCTGCTGTATGATAATGATTTTACCGAAACGGAAAATGATACCTCCTATCGGGAGGAGTGCTACCGTATCGCCGAGGAGGAGGGACCGCAGGTGCTATATGAACGCTTACGGAAAATCGATCCTGCCTATGCGGAAACGATTCATGCGAACAACATCAAGCGTGTGACGCGTGCCTTGGAATATCATTACCTGACGGGACAGAAATTTTCCGAGCATAATGCGGAGCAGAAGGAAAGGGAAACTCCCTACAATGCGGCGGTGATTCTCCTGACGATGGAGCGGGAAGCACTATATGCACGCATTGAGCAGAGGATTGATTTGATGATGCAGCAGGGGCTTTTGGCAGAGGTGAAGGGACTTCTGGACAGGGGCTATTCACCGAAGCTGGTTTCCATGCAGGGCATCGGCTATAAGGAATTTGTGCCGTATTTCAACGGAGACTGCACGCTAGACGAAGCAGTTACGCAGCTGAAAACCAATACGCGCCGCTTTGCAAAGCGACAGCTGACATGGTTTCGGCGGCAGATTGAAGGACTTTGGATAGACATGAGCAGAACAGACGGGGCAGGCGCACTGGCGCAGACGATGACATATTTAAAGGAACGGGGCGTTTTGCAGACAAATAACAATTCATAAGGAAGGGATTGCGATGTGGTCAACCGTTTGGTTTTCGTTTACACTTTTTGAATTATATGCGTATTTTATGATTTACAGCTTTCTGGGATGGGCAATGGAATCGGCGTATGTTTCTATCAACGCGAAAAAATGGGTGAATCGCGGCTTTATCAATGGTCCGTTCTGCCCCATTTACGGCACAGGCGCACTGCTGATTCTTCTGGCACTGGAGCCTGTTTCGGATTCGATTTTGCTGCTGTTTCTGGGCGGCTTTGTGATTGCAACCGTTGTGGAATATCTCATCGGGCTGATATTGGAAAAACTTTTCCATGCCACATGGTGGGATTATTCCCAAAAGCCCTTTAATATCAAGGGGCGCGTCTGCCTGGAGCGTTCCGTGGAGTGGGGCGTTCTGACAACCTTCGTGATGCGTGTGGTGCAGCCTGTGATTGCGGATTTTGTAGCGGCGATTCCCCGTGCATGGGGCGAATTTGCAGCAACACTGCTGCTTGCATATCTGGCTGTGGATACCACGATTACGGTGCTGCATATCCTGCGGTTCAACGAAAAGCTGGCATCCCTCAGCGAAGCGCACGATGCGCTGCAGAAAAAGCTTGAGGGAACGAGGCTTTATGCTTCCCGACAGGAAATTATTACGCGTTTCGAGAGCATGCCCGCTGCGGAATTCCTGCGTGAATTTAAGGAACGCATGGCAGAGGAAAATGAGAGGCTGGAGCAGCTGCGCGAGGAGGAGCGCTTGCATCGGCAGCTGGTTCAGGAGGAAATCAAGGAAAAACTGGAATCCCGTATCAATGCTTTGCAGAAGAGCAGCCTTATCGAGCGCCGTCTGATGCGTGCATACCCCGGTATGCATTCCAAGCGGTTTGATGAAGAATTGAAGGCGTGGAAACGGGAGCTTATGGAAAAGAGAAGTAAGAAAAGCAGAAAGGATGTTTCAAAATGAAAAAATCTTTCGCAAAACTGACTGCCTTATGTCTGGCGGCGGCGGTAGCGTTTGGTGCAGCCGGCTGCGGTAAGGAGAAGAAGGAGACACAGCAGGATAAAAACGCTGTGGCAGCGGATGATACAAAGGAAGACAAGAAAACCGAAAAAGCGGCGGATGCCTTGCAGACAGCAGTAATGCTTGCAGAGCAGGCACCTGAGCTTCAGGCAGAGGCGGCAATTTTGATTGAGGCATCTTCGGGGACAATTCTGTATGAAAAAAATGCCACCCAGAAGATGTATCCTGTCAGCATGACAAAAATGCTGACCGCTCTGGTGGCGTTGGATTATTTCAAGCCGGAGGATTTAATCGTGGTCGGCTCTGAAATCAATGAGGTTTCTCTGGATTCCAGCAAGGCGGGGCATGAGCTGGGCGAAACGCTGACGGTGGAAAATGCCATCCGCGGTCTGATTATCCCCTCCGGCAATGACTCTGCAAATGTGGTTGCGGCAGCAGTTGCGAAAAAGGCGGAGAATGACGAAAACATGACCTTCGGTAAATGCGAGGTTGTTTTCACAGACCTGATGAATAAAAAGGCGGAGGAACTGGGCGCAACCAACAGCCATTTTGCAAATGCGCACGGCTACCATTCCGATGACCACTACACCTGCGCGCACGACCTTGCGCTGATTGGCAGAGCGTTTATGGAAAATAAAACGCTGGCAGAAATTGCGAAGGAAAAAAGCTATTCCGGCAACGGCGCAGAGGGCTTAGTCAAAGCGGAGGACACTTCCGTAAAAACACAGGATTACAACTGGCGCAGCCATAATCTGCTGATTACGGATGGGGAATATAATTATCCCTATGCCATCGGCATTAAGACAGGCTTCACTGATGAAGCAGGGGACTGCGTGACAGCGGCTGCGGAAAAGGACGGCGAGGAGCTGATTGCGGTTATCTTCAAATCCGAAGACCCGAACCGTTGGCTGGATGCAAAAAATCTCTTTGAATACGGCTATAACCAGTATGAAAAGATTACGGTTGCAAAGGCAGAGGAAGCCATTGCAGATGCACCTCTGACAAAGCATAAAAAATCCGAAGGGAATACGGTTCCTGTTGTATTCCAGAAGGAGGTTACAGCAATTCTTCCGAAGGATACCGCGAAGGATATGAAGCTGACCGTTTCCTATAACGATACCTATGCGGTAACGGATAAGGAGGGCAATGTTTCCCTGAAGGCTCCCATCGAAAAGGGTGCGGAAATCGGTACGGCAAAGTATGAGGTGAAGGGCAAAACCGTTCTGGAGGCTCCCGTTTATGCAGGCAGAGATGTTTCTAAGGGTACCATTTTCAGTGCAATCGGTGATTTCTTCAAGAATCTGTTTACCTTGAAGGGTCTGCTGAAGCTGGTTGTTGTCATCATCGTGATTGCGATTATCATTCTGATTATCAAATTCATCAATGGCAGAAGAAACAGACGCGGCTACAGCTTTGGCTCTCCGCGCCGCAGCAGTGGGCTGAGCTTTGGCGGCGGACGCAGAAGACGCAGAGGCGGCAGAAGAAGATTCTGATAAAGGCTTTCTGTGAAATTTCATAAAGACAAAAAGAAAAGGATAAGTCCTCTGAAAAATGAGGATTTATCCTTTTTTTGATGCGCTTATGTTCAGTTTTCTTCTGCCTTTTGCTTTTTCGGCGGACGAGGACCTTCATACTGATAATAATCTGTTTTGATGCGCCCGTTGAACAGCTTTCTCTTTCTGTCTGCCTTTCTGCCAAAGAGGGATTCAAAATATTCCATGGAGGTGATGATATAGGTGGACCAGGTGGAGTCGGTCTGCATGGTTGCGCCAAGCGCACGATACATATTTTCAACCTCCTTCAATTCCCCGATACGCTCCCCGTAGGGCGGATTGGAAATCAGCACGCCATATTTTCCGGGCAATACAATCTCCTGTGAGGGCTTTACCTCGAAGGTGATGCAGTCATCCACGCCTGCAAGCTCCGCATTTGCCTTTGCCAGCTCGATTGCCGCAGGGTCAATGTCACTGCCGTAAATTTCTGGCATAACATCATAATCAATCGCTTGATATGCCTCTTTTCTTGCCTGCTTCCAACGCTCCTTGCCGATGCGTTCCCATTCCTCGGATGCGAATTTGCGGTTCAGACCGGGGGCAATGTTGCGCGCGAGCATAGCGGCTTCAATGGGAATTGTTCCTGAGCCGCAGAAGGGGTCTAACAGGATACGATCCTTTCGCCAGTAGCTGAGCTGCACCATGGCGGAGGCAAGGGATTCCTTCAAGGGGGCATCCAACGCACTTGCACGATAGCCGCGCATGTGTAAGCCGCTGCCGCTGGTGTCAATCGCAAGGGTGACAACATCCTTTAGAATCCCGACCTGAATGGTATAGGATGCGCCCGTTTCATCAAACCAGTCTGTTTTATATTTTTCCTTCAGCTTTTCGACAACAGCCTTCTTGACGATTGCCTGACAGTCCGAAACGCTAAACAGGGTGGATTTTACGGACTTCCCTACAACGGTGAATTTCCCGTCCTCCGGAATCCAATCTCCCCACGGCAGTGCCTTCGTCCGGTCGAATAGCTCTGTAAAGGTAACGGCGGTAAAGGTGCCCATTTTCACCCAGACACGTCCGGCGCACCGCAGCCAGAGGTTTGCCTTTACGATATCGGATTCGTCCCCTGTAAATTCAACCTTGCCGTCTGAGGTTTTGATATTCTGAAAACCGAGAGCCTGACACTCTCTCTTGACTACGGCTTCTAAGCCGAAGGTGGTTGTTGCAATCAGATTGATGCTCATTTGTTCTCTCCCATCTTTTTTCTGTAACGATATGATTTCCTAAGGAACAGTCTATCATTTTTCCTGCCAAAAGAAAAGGCTAATCGGCAGATTTTTCCTGACAGGTTTTTCTGCATTTTTTGCAAATTTTGTTGCCACCTCTTGAAGAAAGTACGAAAAAAGGGTATCATAGAAAGGATAGAAAAATTTTGATAAAGTGAGGAAAATTATGTACAAAATATTGAAAAAATGCGGCAGAGCAAAGCGTGCCGAATTCCATACCCCTCATGGCGTAATTCAGACACCCGTCTTTATGAATGTCGGCACAGCGGGTGCGATTAAGGGGGCTGTTTCCACAGAGGATCTGGAGCAGCTGAAATGTCAGGTGGAGCTTTCCAATACCTACCATCTGCATCTGCGTCCCGGAGATAAGCTGATCAAGGAAATGGGCGGTCTGCATAAATTTATGGTCTGGGATAAACCGATTTTGACCGATTCCGGCGGCTTTCAGGTATTCTCTCTTGGGCTTCTGCGCAAAATCAAGGAGGAGGGCGTTTATTTCAGCTCTCATATTGATGGCAGAAAGATTTTCATGGGACCGGAGGAAAGCATGCAGATTCAGTCCAATCTTGGCTCCACGATTGCGATGGCGTTTGATGAATGTATCGGGCTGCCTGCGGAACGCCCTTATGTAGAGGCATCCGTTGCCAGAACAACCCGTTGGCTGGAACGCTGCAAAAAAGAGATGCACCGCTTGAATCAGCTGGAGGATACCGTCAACCCCAAGCAGATGCTGTTCGGCATCAATCAGGGGGCAACCTTCGAGGATATCCGTATCGAGCATGCAAAGCGGATTTCTGAGATGGAGCTGGATGGCTATGCCATCGGCGGTCTTGCGGTAGGGGAATCCCATGCGGAAATGTATCGTATTCTGGATGAGGTTGTGCCGTATCTGCCTGAGGAGAAGCCGACTTACCTGATGGGCGTTGGGACACCCGAAAATATTTTGGAGGCGGTAGAGCGCGGCGTGGATTTCTTTGACTGCGTACTGCCTGCAAGAAACGGCCGCCATGCTCATGTGTATACGAATAAGGGTAAGCTGAACCTGTTAAATGCGAAATATGAAAAGGATGATTCGCCCATTGACGATACCTGCGGCTGTCCTGCGTGCAGAAGATATACAAGAGCCTATATCCGCCATCTGTTCAAAGCAAAGGAAATGCTTGCCATGCGCCTTTGTGTGATGCATAATCTGTATTTCTTCAACAGCATGATGGAGGAAATCAGACAGGCGATTGAGGAGGACCGCTTCCACGCATATAAGGCTGCAAAGCTGGATGGATTTCGCGAAAACGGGAAATAAGTGCTTTCTTACACATAGGCTACTTGACGGAAAATGAAAAATTCTATATAATTATCTACTAGATGTAACATTAAATTTAGAAAAAGTTAGGAGAGAAAAAAATGGGATCATTTTTACTTGACACAGTCGTAAAACCTGCCGGCGAGGCAGCAAAAGCAACCTCCGGCACAACACAGAGCACAGGTCTTTTCGGCACATGGATGACAGACCACCCCGTTATGCTGATCGTGGTTTACTGCGTTGTTCTGTTGGTTATCATGTATTTCCTGTCCATCAGACCCACACAGAAGAAGGAGAAAAAGCTGGCTGAGCTGAGAAATGCAATCGAGGTTGGTGACAGCATCATTACAAACAGCGGATTCTACGGCAAGGTTGTTGATACAACATACGATACACTGATTGTGGAATTCGGTCTGAACAGAGGAATTCGTATCCCTGTTGCGAAAACAGAGGTTTTCGGTAAAGCAGAACCCAATATGTCCAACGAAGCACCTCCGGTAGAAGAAGAACCGAAGAAAAAGGGTCTGTTCCGCAGAGGGTAATTATGAAATAAAGAAAAAGCATTGGTTTTGATAAAGACCGATGCTTTTTATTTGCAAAATTTGCAAAGAATAATTTATCCGGCTTGGGCTGTGCCTTGGCATTGGCAGGCGTAATGTTTGCAAGAAATTATTTATGCTATCACAATTTGATGGAAAAGGAACAGGAAGCATAAGAGAAATTATTTAACAGTTTACGGACTCTATGGTAGCATGGAGTTCGTTTTTTGGTAATAACCAATCAAAACCACCGACTAAGCCGATGGTTTTGATTGTGGGATACGGCTTTATAGCTTCTCTTATTCCCATTCGGCGGGAGCCTTTTTTGTCTTAATCCAGAACAGAAAGACAAGGTATTTGATTAACAGCAGGACAATAATGGTGATTCTCCCGTAAATGTTTTGCATCATAAAAAATGCAAGCAGCAGAAAAACTGTAACGGGAATCAGAATCCCAAGCTTTGTCTGCATCGTCATAGAGCGGTCTTTTTTAAAATCCGCCAGATGGTTTTGGTACAGCCTTGTGCCCTGAAACCAATCATTCACGCGGCGGCTGCCCTTACCAAAGCAGAACGATGCCAGAAGCAGGAAGGGAGCAGTGGGCAGAATGGGGAAGAATATCCCAACCGTGCCCACGCCCAGAAAAAGGAAGCCGAGTGCAAGAAATAAATAATTCATTATCATTCTCCTATCAAATTTTCGTTGTTTTTGTGTCCGTTTTCCATTTGATGCAGGCTATCGCAGATACCCAAAGTGGATTTTCTGTGCGAAACAAGCACGATGGTTCTATCCTTTGCATCATCCAGTGCTTTCAGAATGATGCCTTCGTTGATGCTGTCCAGATTGCTGGTCGGCTCATCCAGAAGCATAAGCGGTGCATCGGAAAGAAAGGCGCGCGCCAGAGAGATGCGCTGCTTTTCGCCGCCCGAAAGCGTATCCCCCAGTTCGCCGACACGGGTATCATAGCCATGGGGCAGGGCGGCAATAAAATCATGGATAGATGCCTTTTTCGCCGCAGCGATGATTTCCTCGTCCGTTGCGCTCAGATTGGCAATGCGGATGTTGTTGCCGATGGTATCATGAAACAGGTGCGTTTCCTGCGTACAATAGCTTTCGTTTTCACGCAGGGATTTTGTGTTGATGTCTGTGACATCCGTTCCGGAAAGCAGAATTCTGCCACTGTCCTTATCCCAGAAGCGCATAATAAGCTTCAAAAGGGTGGATTTGCCACCCTTGATAACTTTTTGACCGTTTACCATTTCTTCCACATAACCGTTTATATCAGCAAGGGTTTTTTGTTGAAGCATAAAAAATGTACCTACTTTTCCTGCAATTCCTTTTACAATTTGCAGAATGAGAAGCATAACAAGCAAAGCTACAATCGTCAGCCAAATGCTGGTATAGAGCATACAAATAAGCACCGCAACAATAGTAAATACAGAGGAAATAAGCTGTGCCAAAGACTGTGCAATCATTTGGCGGAGCGTGTCCGTATCATTGGTGTAAAGGCTCATAATATCGCCGTGAGTGCGAGTATCGAAGACACGAATCGGAAGCCGTTGCATTTTTTCAAACATATCATCTCGGATTTTTTTCAGCGTTCCTTGTGCAACCGTAACCATTGCACGGCTGTAAAGCAGACTGGAAATTACACCTATCATATATATGATACCGATTGTTATAAGTGCCTTATTAAACCGTCGAAAACGGGATTATCTGTTCCAAGCAGAGGCACGATATAATCGTCAATCAGGGTTTGCAAAAACACGGATGAAGTAGCGGAAGCAATCGCACTTAATAAAATACAGATGACAACAAAAACCAACTGTCCTTTATATTCTTTCATATAGGAGAACAACCTTCTAAGTGCTGTCTTATCAAACTGCATTTTCGACATTTCAGACTTTGCGGGCACATTTGCCAATGATTTTTGCTTTTTATTCATTTTCGCTATCTCCTTTCACCTGCGACCGATATACTTCCCGATAAATATTGCAATTTTTCAAAAGTTCCTCATGAGTGCCGACAGCATCGATTTTTCCGTCATTTAGAACAACAATTTTATCTGCATTCTGTACCGAGCTTACACGCTGCGCAATGATGATTTTCGTGGTATCGGGAATGTACTCGGCAAAAGCTCTTTGTATCGCAGCGTCTGTTTTGGTATCCACAGCACTGGTGGAATCGTCCAAAATCAAAACCTTTGGATTTTTAAGCAATGCACGGGCAATACAAAGCCGCTGTTTTTGACCGCCTGAAACATTGTTACCCCCTTGCTCAATATAGGTGTCGTATTGTTTTGGCATGGCTTCAATAAATCTATCGGCACAGGCAAGGTGACAGACGTGTTTTATTTCTTCGTCAGTAGCATTTTCATTGCCCCAACGCAAATTTTCTTTAATTGTACCAGAAAATAATTCGTTTTTCTGAAGAACCATGGTAACGGAGGTTTTGAATGTTCGTCACATCCGTTGTCAGACGGGTTACGATGGAAGCCGTCGAGAACTTATCAATGTTGGAAAAAGCAAAGGTCTGCACATTATCATACATATCCTGCCGCAGCTTGGCACAAAATCCTACCGAAGTACGGGCGGCAATGTGTGCCGATAAAACACCTGTTATAATCTGAAACAGGGCAAAAACAAGTAAGATTATGCCGTATTTCCAAACGGCATTCATATTCCCAAGGTCAATTCCTTCGTCAATGTCCTTTGCCATACAAAGAGGGAATGGTAATTTCAAAGGCTGCTTCCAAGATAGAAAACAGAATTGTAAGTACAGAGCCTTTTTTGTATTCACGCAAGCTCCGAGATAATGTTTTAATCATAGATGAACCTCCTTAATGTAGCACGCTACATATCGCATTTAAGGAAAAGCCGACATTCATCGGCTTGCCTATTCCAAATTGTTATATATTATCAAAAGCAGTTGCTTTAATTTTTTGATGTCAGCTTCCGAGAGCGAAGCAAGAAGCATTTTTTCATTAGCTGAAATTCGTTGTTCCATCTCCTCTCCCAAGGCTTTTGCCTGCTCCGTCAGAGCGACAATTTTGTTTCTCTTGTCAGTTTCATCTACCCAGCACCGAAGATGTCCGTTTTGTTTCATGCGTGAAATAATACCGACAACAGTAGGGTGGGAAACCTCTAAGTAAACTTCAATTTCTTTTTGTGTTGCCTGACCGCCCCTGCGATCCAAAAAAGCCAACACACGGCTTTGCGCCAAGGTTAAATTGCTATGCTTTAAGTCAGCATCTGCTTTTACCTTTAGCTTGTCGTTAATATTCTTAATTAAATAGCCAATATCCTTTTCTTCCATGCAACATCCCTCTCTTGATATGTAGTACGCTACATATTATAGTCGGAATTTCGCTCTTTGCCAAGTAGGTTGAAAAGATAACATAACATGGATTTTATGTATACGTTAATAGATTGATAAAAAAGGGGTGTGGGCAAATAGCCCACACCCTTAAAAGTGAGTCTGTTTTCTTTTCGATAATTTTCGGTCTATCAGTCCGTCTGCATCGGCGTAGCCTTCTCAATGAAGCGGTGAAGCATGGCGGAAATCTCCGCGCGGGTTGCCGTACCCTGTGGATCAAGCAGATTTTCGGATTTTCCCTTTATCAATCCGTTGCCGACCGCCCATTGCATTACCATTTTTGCGTAATCCGTAATCTTGTCCGCGTCCTCGAACTTGTCAAGATTTCCTGTGATGGTCAGTTTGTAGCCCTTGTAGTCCGCGTAGCGGTAGAAGATGGCGGTAAGCTGTTCGCGGGTAATGGGATCGTCCGGACCGAATTTGTCTTTGCTGTAGCCTGCAAAGATGCCATTCTCTGTCGTCCATGTGATTGCGTCGGCGTACCACCTTCCGGCTTCCACATCGATAAAGCTATTTTCGTCCTTCGGCGCGAGGCTGCCCTCCATGCGCCAAAGAATGGTTGCCATCATGCCGCGTGTCACCGTCCCGTGCGGACTGAACAGGGTCTTGCTTGTGCCGAGCATCAGACCATTTTTGTAAACGAACATCGCATCGTTGTAGAACCAGTCCTTTTCGGAAACATCAGTAAAGGGGTTTACGACTATGTCCGGATTTTCATCCGCGCGCCAGCCTGCGTATACGGTCATATTCTTCGTCAGAGAAACCTCGGAAATCTGATTTGTCAGGCTTTGGTCGCTGTACCAGCCGATAAAGGTATGCCCATGCCGAGTCGGAACGTATTTTGTCAGGCTGATGCGGGTGTTGTTTGCTTCCCGCATGTCGGTTATAGCACTGCCGCCATTGGTTTCAAAGTGCAGCGTGTAATAGGTGACGGACGGTTTGCGGCTGCCGCCACCGCCGCCACTGCCGCCGATATACGTCCAGTGGGCGTAGACGATGGTATTTTTAGAGAATTCGGTAGCCTCCGTGACTTTTTCGCCGCCGTCCTTATCGGTAAACCAGCCGTCGAAGCTGTAGTTGCTTCGGGAGACGCTGGGCAGAGAGCTTAGCTTCTGATTGGTGGTGGTCATGCTGCCGACAGAGGGCGTACCGCCGTTTTCGTCAAAGGTGACGATGAACTCGGCGGCTTCGGCTATTGTAATAGACAATGTCTTCGTATCTAAGCCATTGTGGTTTTTGGCCTTGACGATGAAGGTAGCGGTGCCTGCTGCCGTGGGCGTGCCGCTGATCACACCGGTGGTTTCGTTCAGATTCAGGCCTTCGGGCAGCTTGCCGTCTGAAACTTCCCATGCGATGGGCTCTGTACCGTTTGCAAAAAGTCGCTGGCTGTACGGCGTATCGATCGTGCCGCCGGGCAGGGTCTCGGTGGTGACGGTCGGCGGACTGTCGGGAACGGTGAGCTTTACCCGGATTGAGGCCGTTACCGCAGGCTCCGGCTGCTGAAAGATGCTATTGGCATCTTCGTCAAGCACCAGTGTGCCGGTGATGGTCTGCCAGTCCGGAGACTGCGCGTTATAGGACGATTCATTCCATGCCGCCTCGATCCAGCGCCAAGCGCCGTCAACGCCGTTGATGCACACATTTTCCGGCAAGCCAAGCTCTGCAAAGGGGGTGCCGATCGACTTATCGGTAATGGGATCCGGTTCGTCGATGTCCTTGATGGTGTTTTTGATGGCGTTTATTTTGATGGTGGTTTCCGTCGGCTTGTGGAGGCGCAGGTCGTCCGGCGTGAATACCACCGTCACATCGTGTTCACCCGGAGTCTGGAGGTAGAACGGCGGGGCTTTCTTGAAGGAGAACGTGCCGGGGGCGACGGTATCCGTACCCTTGACCTTTACCACGCCGCCGACAAGAGTGCCGACTTCCGCGTTATAGGTCCCCACCTGGAGCTTTCGGCAGGTGAATATGGTGTTGTCGGGCAGCGTAAAATCACCGTTTTTCCATTGGAATACGGGCAACTGCGTGATTTCCGTTTCGACCGGGTCAGGCTGCAGCTGAACCTTTCTCACGGCTCGGAGGTCGGCGCTATCGGGTATGGTGAAGTACTTCTCCAATTCGGCGCGGTTGACTTCGCCGTAGATGGTCTGCTCCTCAAACGAATTGGGGTCGTAGGTCGAAGCGTCCCACGAGGTGACGACATCCATAGAATAACCCTCGAGTTCTCCGGATGGCGTTTCGTTGCTGACCGCGGAGAAACTGAACGACATTGACAGATTCAGCGCCTCAAAGGTCGTTCCGATTTTTTTGCTGGGAATGTGTACGATATCGGAGCTGACGAATGTGCGGGGAACGACGTTCACATCAACGGTGCATTCCGCACTGGTGTACCGCTTCGGGTTGTCGGGCGTGAAGATGACCTTGAGCTGTAGCTGCCCTGCCTGCAAAAGCGTACTCGCCGTCAATGAGTGGCCGTATATTTTCTGATCTTTGTCCAGCGTGAATTTGCCGGAAACCGTTTCGCCATTCGCCGTGGCCGTTCCGCCGGAGAGGTACTTGTCGGAAAAGACAAGGAAGCACAGGTCGCCGCCGTAGAGCTGCTTGGAGTAGGTGGGCGGCTCCAGCGTGGGCGTAAAGACGCGGTCGTCAATGAGCGTTATCCTTGCGGTGGCCCTGACCGTGCTTGTCGGCTCCAGATCGTCCGTGTAGCTGCTCTTTTCAACATGCAGCTCGCCGGTAATGATTTGCTCGCCATATCTGTTCGGGTCATAGGCGGAGCCGTCCCATGTCACGGGGACGGGACTGTAGCTCGCGCCGGTGTTGGTCTCTACCTTGACGCCGGAGGGAAGCCCCAGATCCTCAAACGCCGTACCCAACGGCTTGTTGTTGATGTATACGTCGTCCGGGACTCTTGTGATCGTGCGCTTTGTACCCATCACGGTAATGATACATTCCGCCGTGGTGTATGCCTCCGTATCGTCGGGGGTAAAGAGGATCACCATGCGGTTTTCGCCCGGGTGTACTCTGCCGCCCTCATAGTCCCTGAAGCTGAACGAACCGGGGACGACGACGCCCGTATTCTCGGCCTTCGCTTCGCCGCCTTGGAGAGCCCTGTCGGTATACTCATTGCCGACATACCCCGGAAGGGGCAGCGTGGGCGGGGTTGTGATGACCGTTTTGGCAGGCTGCAAAAGCTCTCCGTAAGCCGTATGACAGGTTTCGCAGATGGCCTTCTCCGTGCTGGTAGCTTTGCCGCCGGAGCAGCTGCCCGTTTCGGTATGGCTGCTGTCGAGCGAGCAGATGCGCTTATGAGTTCCGTTGCCGTTGGAGGTCCATTCGCCCCAGCTATGGTCGTGCGCCTCCCATATGGCATAGATGGTTCTGGAGTTAGTCGACCCATTTACCACATTGCAATACCAATTATAGCCGTCCGCACGAAGATATATCGGCTTCCCATTCGGGCTATCCGCCCAACCCTTGAAGGTATATCCGTCACGGGTTGGAATTTTGTCCGATATGAGGAACGATGCTTGATATTCCGAGCTGATCTTGCTCTCACTTGGCGGCGCGCCGCTTCCGCCGTTGGCATCGTAATGCAGCGTATAGGTGTATTGGGTGGCAGCAGGGCGGATTGCCCCGCTTAGTGTCTTTGGCATCGTATCGCTGTCGGCTTCCGCAAAGGCTGCCGTCGGCACAAGGCATAGCACCATACACAAGGTGAGCAGGATGCTGAGTATTCGTTTCTTCATAGGCTTTCTCCTCCTGTTCGTTTCGGTTGGACTTGCTCGTCCCACCTTTTTTCTGATTTTCTCTGTTTTTGAGCCGAATGCACAGCGCGATAATCGCTGCCGCCGCTGCAAAGGAAACGACGTTCACCGACACATGGCCGCTCGCGTTCTCCCACAGCAGTATCGTGCCGAAGCTGCATCCAACGGGTGTTTTCGCGCACTCTTTGCTTGACGAGCGCGACTCGTATTGCGGTATCGTACATATCGTTCGAACCTCCTTTCTCCGTTTGTGTGAAGCTGTGGCTGAAAAGTCTTTTCACTTATATAGGTACATAAAATCGGAAAAACTCTCACCCAAATGCAAAAATTTTTAAAAAATTTTTACAGGGGGCTCTTGGAAATGGATTGCCGCTTGATGGCGATACCCTCTATTTGCAATCAATTCGCATATTGACAAATACAAAACAGTACGGTATACTAATTTGCAAATAAGTTGCAAATTGGAGGGGTGGCTGATGGCAAGGTATCTGACGCGGCAGCGCAAGCAGCTTCTCGAATATCTTTCAGAGCATACAGATGAACAGATGACCGCACGGCAGATAGCCGATGCACTGACGGCAGAAAGCATCAGCATCAGCGCCGTTTATCGTAATTTATCCGCCTTGGAGGAGGAGGGAATTCTGAAGCGCAGTATCCGAGAGAACACCAGAGAGGTGTATTATCAATATATTGCCGCAGAGGAATGTAAGGACAGTCTGCATCTATCCTGTCGGGTATGCGGGAAAAGCATTCATCTTGGAGAAAAGGAAGCGGAGCAGCTTCTGCAGAGCACGCTGGAAAGCACAGGCTTTCAAATCGACAAAACGGAAACGATTCTGTATGGCGTTTGCGCCGATTGCAGAAAATAAAGGAGTAGAAAATAGAAGGGTGGTGAGCAGAATGGAAAGAAAAAAGAGAACTAGAATTGCAGCATTGCTTCTTGCCGTGACGGTTCTGGTCATCACGCTCTATTCTGCTCTTTTTGTTGCGGCAGAAGCCGACCACGATTGCGTGGGCGAAGGCTGCCCGATCTGCTATCAGGTCGAGGCTTGCCAAAACACACTGAAAGGTCTTTCGCTTGCTGTATGCGTCACAGCCGTTGCTGTTGCGTTTACATATACTTTGTGCAGGTGTATTTCTCTCTGCACGGACTATGCACAAAGAGATACTCTGGTATCTCTCAAGGTGAAGCTTTCGAATTAAATAAGAGCCTTTTGCAAGGGTGAAGTCTATCTGTTTTCGGATAGGCTTTTGCGGCGTTGCCGTTGCCCTTGTATTTTTGCGCCTATTTTTAAGTTCTTATTATAATTCGGAGGTAAATATAATCATGAAAAAGATAACTGCGCTGCTGCTTGCGCTTTTTATGCTTGTCGGCGCTCTTGCCGGCTGCGGAAAGCAGAATGATACCAATCAGACTGACAAACTGAGCATTGTCACCACCATTTTTCCTGAATATGACTGGGTTAGGGAAATCCTTGGTGACAAGGCTGATAACGCAGAAATTACAATGCTGCTGGATAACGGCGTTGACCTGCACAGCTATCAGCCTACCGCTGATGATATTGTTAAAATCTCAGATTGCGACCTGTTTATCTATGTAGGCGGCGAGTCCGATGAATGGGTGGAGGATGCTCTGAGAAATGCCGCCAACAGGAATATGAAGGTTATCAATTTGCTGGAGGTACTGGGTGATTCCGTAAAAACAGAAGAAATCGTTGAGGGGATGCAGGAGGAGGAGCACGAGCACGAGGATGCAGAGGAACACGAGCACGAGGAGGAAGTTGACGAGCATGTTTGGCTGTCCCTGAAAAATGCCAAAATGCTGGTCAGAGTGATTTCCAAAGCCTTGCAGGAGCTTGATCCCAACAACAAGGATATCTATGCCGCCAATGCCGATGCTTATGTAAAGAAGCTGTCTGCTCTTGATGCAGAGTATCAGACAGCCGTGGACGCAGCAAGCAATAAAACCATCCTGTTTGGCGACCGTTTTCCGTTCCGCTATCTGGTGGATGATTATGGTCTGCGTTACTATGCCGCTTTTGTTGGCTGCTCCACTGAAACCGAAGCCGGCTTTGAAACCATTTCGTTCCTTGCCAAGAGGGTGGACGAATTGAAGCTGCCCTGCGTTTTGACTATTGAGGGCGCACAGCACAAGATTGCCGAAACCATTGTTCGGAACACGACAGCGAAAAATCAAAGGGTGCTGACGATGGATTCCATGCAATCCACCACTTCTAAAGATGTGAAAAACGGCACGACTTACCTCTCCGTTATGGAGAAAAACCTTTCCGTGCTGAAGGAAGTATTGAGATAAGGAGGCAGGTTCATGGCTCAGCTCACTTGCCAAAGGCTCTGCGTCGGCTATGAGGGAAAGTCCGTTCTGCAGGAACTCAATTTTGAGGTTTTTGCAGGCGACTATCTCTGCATCGTAGGAGAAAATGGTTCCGGCAAGAGTACACTTATGAAAACGATTCTCGGCTTGCAGCCACCTATCAGCGGCAAAATTTTGACAGGCGATGGGCTGAGGAAAAATGAAATCGGCTATCTGCCGCAGCAGACCGTTGTCCAGAAGGACTTTCCGGCAGCTGTGAGAGAAATCGTTCTCTCCGGGTGTCAGGGACGCTGTGGCAGCCGTCCTTTTTATAGTAAAGAAGAAAAGCAGCTTGCGGCGGCGGCTATGGACAGGATGCAGCTTGCGCAGCTTGCAAAACGCTGCTATCGGGAGTTGTCCGGCGGACAGCAGCAGAGGGTTCTGCTTGCTCGTGCGCTGTGTGCCACCCGAAAAATGTTGCTTCTCGACGAGCCTGTTTCCGGGCTTGATCCCAAGGCGACAGCGGAAATGTATGCGCTTATCGAAGAGCTTAACCGAAACGATGGCATTACGGTAATTATGATTTCGCACGATATTACTGCCGCAGTTCAATATGCCAGCCATCTTCTGCATATTGGAGACACCGTTTTTTTCGGAACAAAAGCGGAATATCTCAGAAGCCCGCAGGGGCGGCTGTTTGCCGCAGAGAAGGGGGGCGATGAACAATGACCGCTATTTTGGAAAAGCTGACCCTCTATTGGACATATCCCTTTGTCCGCTATGCGCTGGTAGTCGGCGTGCTGATTGCGCTATGCTCGTCTTTGCTGGGCGTGACGCTGGTGCTGAAACGGTTTTCCTTCATCGGCGACGGACTTTCCCATGTGGCGTTTGGCGCAATGGCGATTGCCGCCGTGCTGCAAATCACAAATGAAATGCCACTGGTAATGGTCATTACGATCAGCAGCGCCGTGTTGCTTTTGCGTACAGGGCAGAACGCGAAAATCAAGGGCGATGCGGCGATTGCCATGATTTCGGTGGGAGCGCTTGCCATCGGCTATCTGGTGATGAATATTTTCTCCACCTCATCCAACCTTTCGGGCGATGTGTGCAGTACACTGTTTGGCTCCACCTCCATCCTGACACTGTCTCCTGTAGAAGTGTGGCTTTGCGTTGGAATGTCGGTGCTGGTTGTGGTGGTGTTTATCCTGTTTTACAATAAAATCTTCGCTGTGACCTTTGACGAGGACTTTGCAAGGGCAACCGGCACAAAGGCAGGGCTTTACAATCTGCTGATTGCCATCGTTGTTGCCATCATCATCGTGCTGGCGATGAACCTTGTCGGCTCTCTGCTCATCTCCGCACTGGTAATTTTTCCGGCGTTGTCCGCTATGCGGATGTTCAAGAGCTTCCGCAGCGTGACGATCTGCGCCGCAGTTTTGTCGGTGTTGTGTTCGCTGATTGGTATTCTGGCATCTATCCTCGCCGGAACACCGGTAGGCTCGACAATCGTTGCTGTTCAGATTGTCGCTTTCGCTCTATCGTGGCTGACAGGTACAGCTATCGGAGGTGTGAGAAAATGAAAAATCTGTTTTGCGTAGTATTGATTATCCTGATGCTTTGCTCTCTTGTCGCCTGCGGAGGTGAGGAGGATAAAGAGACAGCCGATAATCAGACACCGAATACCTCTGCTTCACAAAATCAACCGATGGAAAAGGAATCGGTGTCTGCGCCTGCTGCCTCTGAGTCTGTGCAAAGCGCAGACGGCATTGATGTTGATCTGACAAAGCTCAGCAGTACAATGGTCTATTCTGAGGTTTACAATATGCTCTATACCCCTGATGACTACATTGGGAAAACGGTTAAAATGAAGGGTGCTTTTGCATATTACGAGGACCCCGAAACAAAGGAACAATATTTTGCCTGCATCATTGCCGATGCGATGGCTTGCTGTTCACAGGGATTGGATTTTATTCCGACCGACGAGTACACCTATCCGGACGATTATCCGGAGCTAAACGCAGAGATAACAGTCACAGGAACCTTTGAGATTTATGAGAAAAACGGAATAAAGTATTGTAGGCTTGCGAATGCTGCGATTGAGAGCTAAGGCTGATGGTGTGCTCTGCTTTCCGAAGCATGATTCAAAAAGTGGTGACAAGAAAATGCTCTGTATTCTGCATTATAATTTGCTATCAGAGAAGGGCTTATAATTAAATATCTGAACGAAACAAAGGCAGCTGACGAAAAAATTGCAGATGCCTTTGTTGTTTGAAAAACTGCGTATACAGGAGGGTAAAGGACTGTTTTGTGTAAATGCAAGAAAAAAGCAAGAATATAAGCGTGGCGTTTTTTGCGAATGATGTTAAAATAGCAATATATGTATCGCAAAGGAGGAGCTATTTCGTGTCAAAAACAACCTTGATTGATTGTTGTATCAAAAAATACGCTTATCGTGAAATATCGGAAATTTATAAAGAGATTGGGGCTTCCCCGCAGGGACTGTTTCCCGAACAGGTGGATGGCATGCTCCGGAGATACGGCGAAAACAGCTTTGCAAAAAGGAAGAAGGATACCATGCTGCGCTGCTTGCGTCGTGCCTTTATCAACCCGTTTCATATTATTCTTTTTGTGCTTGGGATGATTTCCTTGGCAACCGATGTTGTGCTTGCCTCTAATTTTGCCAGAAACGCCACCACTGCTATCATCATTTTCTCCATGATTTTGACGAGCGGTGTAATCCGTCTGATTCAGGAGCTGCGGGCGAAGAATGCGGCGCAGCAGCTGGAACGGCTGATTCACGAAAGCATTACGGTTCGGCGAGCGGGAGAGCTGCAGGAAATATCGGCGGAAGAATTGGTGGTCGGGGATATTGTTCTGCTTTCGGCAGGAGACCGCGTGCCTGCGGATATCCGTTTGACGAAGGTCAGTGATTTATTTATTTCGCAGGCTGCCATCACGGGTGAAAGTGCGATTCTGGAAAAAAATTGCAATACCCTCAGCTATGGCAGTACGGAAACGCTGACACAGCTTGAAAATCTTGCCTTTATGGCAACAACGGTTATCGGCGGCAAGGGCGAGGGAATTGTGCTTGCGGTTGGGAAGGATACGTTATACGGCAGCTTTGAAAAATCGGATGCAGAGGAGAAGCAGTCGTTCCAAAAGGGTGCCAATTCGATTGCATGGGTAATGCTTCGCTTTATTGTGGTGCTGATTCCCATTGTGTTTGTGCTGTTAAGGCTGACGGGCGGAAAATGGTTGGAATCCTTTGCGTTTGCGCTTTCCGTTGCGGTAGGGCTGATGCCGGAAATGCTGCCGATGGTAATTACCGCCTGCCTTGCGAGGGGCAGCCTGAGCATGAGCCGCAAGCAGACCATCATCAAGGACATCAACGCCATGCAGGGCTTTGGCAGTATGGATGTGCTTTGCATGGATAAGACGGGAACGCTGACGAATGAGAGCATTTTGCTAGAATACTACATGGATGTACTGGGAAACGAAAGCACAAGGGTGCTGGATTTTGCCTTTTTGAACAGTGTCTATCATTCCGGTGTATGCAATCCCATAGATAATGCCATTCTTGCGTGCCAGACAATGCCCGGGCGCAGTGCGTATTACACAGGTCTGCTTGCGCAGTATCAAAAAACGGACGAGATTCCGTTTGATTATGCCCGTAAATTTGTCAGCACGCTTGTGACGGAGGCAGACGGAGCGGGGCAGCTCATTATCAAGGGGGATATTGCTCACGTTGTGGCGCGCTGCGGCTTTGTGGAATATCGGGATGCCATTTTGCCGATGGATGAGGATAAAATGCGAAGCGTGACCTTTGTGGTGGATGAAATGCTTCAGGATGGGATGAAGGTGATTGCTGTTGCACGAAAGAGGATAGAAAAGCAAAACCGGATTTTGCCGGAGGATGAACAAAGCATGATTCTGATGGGCTATCTTGCCTTTTTTGATGCACCCAAGAAAACCGCAAAAACCTCTGTAGAGGCACTCAAAAGGCTGAAGGTTACCCCGAAAATTCTGACGGGAGACCAAGCAGATGTGGCAGTTTCCGTTTGCCGCAGGGTAGGGATTCCCTCCGAAACGGTGTTGACAGGTGCGCAGATGGATGAGATGACGGATGTGGCGCTTGGCAAAGCGGTTGAAAAAATCCATGTCTTTGCGGAGCTGACACCGGGACAAAAGGTGCGTCTGGTTTCTGCCTTGAGCCAAAACGGGCATACCGTCGGATTTTTGGGGGACGGCATTAACGATATTCCTGCGCTTTGCGAGGCAAATGTGGGCATTTCGGTGGATACGGCAGTGGATGCGGCGAAGGATGCAGCGGATGTGGTGCTGCTGCAAAAGGATTTGGGCGTGCTGGAGCAGGGCATTTTGGAGGGGCGAAAAACTTTTACCAATATGCTCAAATATATTAAAATTACAGCAAGCTCGAATTTCGGCAATATCTTTTCTATTGTGTGCGCCAGTGCATTTCTGCCGTTTTTGCCAATGACCTCCTTGCAGATTTTGCTGCTGAATCTGCTGTATGATGTGCTGTGTATTATTCTGCCTTGGGATAATGTGGATGAGGAGGAAACCCTTTCTCCAAGGGATTGGTCGGGCAGAACCTTGGGACGGTTTATGCTTTCCTTTGGACCCATCAGCTCTTTGTTTGATATCGTGACGTTTTTGTTTTTGTATTATATTCTCTGCCCGATGCTGTGCGGCGGAGTGGCATATCAAAGCCTTACCGATTCTGCAATGCAGCTGCAATATATATCTCTGTTTCAGACGGGATGGTTTTTAGAGTCTATGTGGACACAGGTATTGATTCTGCATTTCCTGCGTACACGAAAGATTCCCTTTGTGCAGAGCAGACCATCTGCACCGGTGATTTGCATTACCCTTGCGGGTATCATTGCATTTACCGCAATTACCTTTACCAAGGGGGCGGCATTTTTCGGCCTGACGCATTTGCCATTTTGGTATTTCATATTTTTGTTGATTGTGGCATTGCTGTATATGCTTCTGACAACGGTGGTTAAGGCCTTTTATCAGAAGAAATATCATGAGCTGATTTGAAAGGAGGAATCCGTCGTGAAAAAGAAGATTGGTTTTGTTTCAATGGATTCTGTCCTTGCACAATGGCTGTTGGAAAAGCTGATACAGGAGCCGCCGAAAAGTGATTGTGCGGCAGATTTGCTTTCGGGTATGCATGATATGCTCAGCGGAGAGGCAACGTCACTGCTTTTGAGCACCTCGAAGGAGGCGGAGTCTTCTCTCCCACCTTCCGATGAAATACGAATCGGTGAGCTGGAAATCTATCCGAGGAGCAGGAGAGTAAGGATGCAGGGGGCGGAGGTTTCTCTTACGCCGAAGGAGTTTGAAATCCTCTATTTTCTTGCACAAAACAGAGGAGAGGTTTTTACAAAGGAGCAAATTTATAAAGCGGTTTGGTCTGAAAATTATCTTTTGGATGACAGCAATATCATGGCATTCATCCGAAAGCTGCGGAAGAAAATCGAACCCAATCCCGATGAGCCGAAATATATTCTGACGATTTGGGGCATTGGGTATAAATTTAATGATGGGGTATAACAAATTTGGCGGGCATATTTTTGTCCGCCAAAATTCTTGCTAAATCGCAAGGAAATCGCAAGGTTTTAATCATGTGATTTTCCTTGCGATTTTTGTATTCTGTGAAAGGCACCGAGAGAAACGGTACCAAAAGCCTTATGGAGTTTTAAAAAGGCGAAATCAATGAAGGGAGAGTGAAAAGTGATGAATGTGACCTGTATCTTTTTTGGAATTCTTTTCACGATAGCAGGCTTTTTGTTTGCATGTGGGAAAGGACATATTCATTTATCGGCGTGGAAGGAAATGCCGCAGGAGGAAAAGGAGCGGATACAGATTGTGCCGCTTTGCCTCAATATCGGAGAGGTGATTGCGCTCAACGGCATCATTTTTCTGATGAAGGGCTGCTGTGCAGGCTTTACGAACCATTGGTTTGTGATTGCCATGATTGCATGGTTCATTGTGGCAGGCTTTGATGCTTGGTATATCGAAAAAAGCAATCGGTATTACAGAAGAGAACCGCAGAAAAAGGAGGTATGAGAAATGTACAAGAAAGAAAATCGTATGGCTGTGCGGCAGACAGTGGAAAAGGCAGTGCTGCGTGATGAGCAGAACCAGCGTATTCAATTTGCGGCTGCCAATTCTGTGCAGGAGGTTTTGAAAAGCCTGCATACCACCCTGCGGGGACTGGATGCAGAGGCGGTGATGGTCAGCCGCACCAAATACGGCTCAAATAAAGTGACACATGAGAAAAAGCAATCTCTGGCGAAACGTCTGGCGGGTGCTTTTATCAATCCATTTACGGCGATTTTGTTCTGTCTGGCTGTGGTATCCGCCATGACAGATATGGTGTTCCCTTATTTTGCACTTTTGGGGAGCGCGCCGGAGGATTTTGACCCCTTAACCGTAGTCATCATTTTGACAATGGTTATCATTTCCGGCACACTGCGCTTTGTGCAGGAATCCAGAAGCGGCAATGCAGCGGAAAAGCTGCTGGCAATGATAACAACGACCTGTACCGTCACTCGCAGAGAGCAGGAAAAGATAGAAATTCCGATGGACGATTTGGTTGTGGGCGATATTGTGCATTTGGCGGCAGGGGATATGATTCCTGCGGATGTCCGCATTTTAGAGGCGAAGGACTTATTCATCAGCCAATCCGGTTTGACGGGCGAAAGTGAGCCTGTCGAAAAAACACCGAGCAGAAGCGTGCAGAAGGAGAGTATAACCGATTATACCAATATTGCATTCATGGGAAGCAATGTGATTTCCGGCAGTGCAGCTGCGGTTGTTGTCAGCACAGGAGACGCTACGCTGTTTGGCTCTATGGCATCTGCGATTGCAGGGGAGGCTGTGGAGACGAGCTTTACCAAGGGTGTCAATGCGGTTTCATGGGTGCTGATTCGATTTATGCTCGTTATGGTGCCTCTTGTTTTCTTTATCAACGGGATTACGAAGGGGGACTGGCTGAACGCCTTTTTGTTTGGCATCTCGATTGCTGTCGGCTTAACGCCGGAAATGCTGCCCATGATTGTGACAACCTGCCTTGCCAAAGGTGCGGTTTCGATGAGCAAAAAGCAGACCATCGTGAAGAATCTCAATTCGATTCAAAATTTTGGTGCGATTGATATTCTTTGCACCGATAAAACAGGGACACTCACGCAGGATAGAGTTGTTTTGGAATACCATTGGAATGTAAACGGCGAGGATGATACAAGAGTGCTGCGCCATGCCTATTTAAACAGCTATTTCCAGACAGGCTATAAAAACCTGATGGATGTGGCGATTATTTATAAAACGGAGGAGGCAGAGGAGGCTGATTCCGGATTACTGGATTTGTCCGAAAACTATGTGAAGGTAGATGAAATTCCGTTTGATTTTACACGCCGCCGTTTGACGACTGTGGTGCAGGATAAAAACGGAAAGACGCAGATGGTGACCAAGGGGGCTGTGGAGGAAATGCTCTCCATTTGTGCCTATGCAGAGTGCGACGGCAGTGTACAGCCGCTTACGAAGGAGGTTCGCCGGCGGATTTTGAAAACAGTGGATGAGCTGAATGAAAAAGGCTTCCGTGTGCTTGCGATAGCACAGAAAAGTAACCCTTCTCCTGTAGAGTCTTTTGGTGTGAAGGATGAGTGTGATATGGTGCTGATTGGATATCTTGCCTTTTTAGATCCCCCGAAGGAATCCACGGCAGATGCCATTGGCGCATTGCAGGCGCATGGCGTGACAACAAAAATTTTGACGGGCGATAATGATAAGGTAACACGCACCATTTGTAAGCAGGTGGGGCTTGAGGTGCGCAATATGCTTCTTGGCTCTGATTTGGACAGCATGACGGATGAAGCCCTTGCAAGAGCGGCAGAGACAACGGATGTTTTTGCAAAGCTGACACCCGACCAAAAATCCCGCGTGGTTTCGGTTCTGCGAGGAAACGGGCATACGGTTGGCTTTATGGGGGATGGCATCAATGATGCTGCCGCTATGAAGTCTGCGGATATCGGCATTTCCGTAGATACTGCGGTTGATGTGGCAAAGGAATCGGCAGATATCATTCTTTTGGAAAAGGATTTGATGGTTTTGGAGCAGGGAATCATCGAGGGGCGCAAAACCTATGCGAATATGATTAAGTATATCAAAATGACAGCGTCCTCCAATTTCGGCAATATGTTTTCGGTATTGGCGGCATCTGCACTGCTGCCCTTCCTGCCGATGATGAGCGTGCATTTGATTTTCCTGAATCTGATTTATGATTTATCCTGTACAGCAATCCCTTGGGATAATGTGGATGAGGAATTTATCGCAAAGCCGAGAAAATGGGATGCCTCCAGTGTGGGCAGCTTTATGATTTGGATTGGACCTACCAGTTCTGTCTTTGATTTTACAACCTACATCTTTATGTATTTTGTGTTCTGCCCGCTGTTTATCTCGAAGGGGATTTTGTTCAATGACTTGGCGGCACATTATAGCGGTGCAGAGCTTGCGGCAATGCAGGCGCGGTATATCGGGCTGTTTCAGGCAGGATGGTTTGTGGAATCCATGTGGAGCCAAACACTGGTTATTCATATGATTCGTACCCCCAAGCTGCCGTTTTTGCAAAGCCGTGCCTCTGCCTCTGTGACACTTCTGACCATGACAGGCATTGCCGTTTTGACAGTGATTCCTTTCACGGCATTCGGAAGGGTGCTTGGGTTTGTGGCTTTGCCTGCCGCATATTTTGCATATTTGATTTCTTGTATTCTGCTGTATATGATATTGGCAACCAGCTTGAAAAAAGCCTATGTTCGTCATTATGGCGAGCTGTTATAGGAGGTGTAGGAAATGATGAATTGGAAAGAAATCTGGGTATCGCTTTTCGGAGCCTGTGAATGGCTTGGCTTGAATATCGGCTTTTGGGTATCCATGGCTGTGGTAATCGGGATTGTTATTCTGATGAATGTTGTATTTTGGGGCATGAAGCCGCAAACGCAAAAGGAAGAAAAATAAAAGCAGGAGGTCTTTTATGTGTTATATATAAGGGGGAAAGATTGCTTGCAAGGGTGTAAGGTCTGAACAGAGAAGCTCCGGCGGCTATTTATTGAAGCGAAAAAGCCTTTTTACATAAAAGTAAAAGGGCTTTTTCTATGCTTATTCTGTCTGGATGATATCGTTTTTGTGTTCGGACTGGATTTGCTCTCGGACATCCTCAGTAGCGAAAATCCGCCATTTCTCATTCTGATAGATTTCAATAGTGCCTTCTGTTGTACCGTACTGATAGCCAATGTCTTTTCCGAAGTTGGACTGGTTATCCTTGATGGGGCGTTCCGTTCCATCGACTGTGGACGTAATTTCGCCGTCCATTACGCCGCAGCGTCCTTCTATGGTGCTGTCATAGCCGGTATCCAGGTAGAGTTCTCCATCCACAATGACCATGGGGATGCGTGCTGTTTTTGATTCATCTGTGGGATTTTGCGTTTGCGAACAGCCGCATACACAGGTAACGGCAAGCAGCAATGTCAGCAGCTTTTTCATCTTTTTGCCTCCTTTTATTGCGATTTCTTCTTTCCTTCCATCTATTCAGACGCGAAAAAATGCAAAAAGTTTCCTCTTATTTTATGGATATCGGAGATTGACTGGGAAAATATGTCTAAACGGTTCATGCTTTCGTCACAAAAAATTTACAAAAAAATTTTGTTAGCACTCTTTACAAGCGAGTGCTAACAGTATATAATAGGTCTTGTGATAAGGAGATACCCGAATGGAGCTATCCCCCATCACCTGAATTTGTAAAAAACATTTGAAAGGTGGAATGGTTATGAATTTACAGAAATTTACACAAAAATCTTTGGAGGCCATTCAAAACGCCCAGTCGAATGCAGTTGAATATGGGAATCCGCAGTTGGATCAGCAGCATTTGCTGTTGGCTTTGCTCCAGCAGGAGGATGGCTTGATTCCGGGACTGCTGCAGAAGATGAATATCAATGTCAACGGCTTGACGCAGGCAGTGGAGAATGAGGTAAAACGGCTGCCTCGTGTCAGCGGCGGCGAAACAAGAGTTGCGGTTGATTTGGAAAAAGCACTGACCGCGGCAGAAAAGCTGGCAGAAACTATGACGGACGAATATGTTTCCGTAGAGCATATCTTTATGGCAATGGTCAATGCACCCAATACTGCTTTGAAGGAGCTGTTCCGTCAGTACAACGTAGACAGAGACGGCTTTATGAAAATTCTGGCAACCGTTCGCGGCAACACCAGAGTGACGAGCGATTCTCCCGAAGCAACCTATGATGCTTTGAAGAAATATGGCACAGACCTAGTGGAAAAGGCAAGAAGCAAAAAGCTTGACCCTGTGATTGGGCGTGACGATGAAATCAGAAACGTCATCCGTATTCTGTCCAGAAAGACGAAAAACAACCCTGTTCTGATTGGTGAACCCGGTGTCGGCAAAACTGCCATTGCGGAGGGTCTGGCACAGCGTATCGTCAAGGAGGATGTACCCAACAGCCTGAAGGATAAAACCATCTTCTCTTTGGACATGGGCTCTTTGATTGCAGGTGCAAAATTCCGTGGTGAATTTGAGGAGAGACTGAAAGCCGTTCTGAATGAGGTCAGAAAGAGCGAAGGTAAGATTATCCTCTTTATTGATGAGCTGCACACGATTGTCGGTGCAGGCAAAACGGACGGCGCAATGGATGCAGGCAACCTGCTGAAGCCTATGCTGGCGAGAGGTGAACTGCATTGTATCGGTGCAACTACACTGAATGAATACAGACAGTATGTGGAAAAAGACCCTGCTCTGGAACGTCGGTTCCAGCCGGTTATGGTCAATGAGCCTACGGTTGAGGATACCATCGCGATTCTGCGTGGTCTGAAGGAAAGATATGAGGTTTATCATGGCGTAAAAATTCAGGATCAGGCAATTATTGCGGCGGCAACCCTGTCCAACAGATACATTTCGGATAGATTCCTGCCCGATAAAGCGATTGACCTGGTGGATGAAGCATGCGCGATGATTCGTACCGAAATGGACTCCATGCCTACTGAGCTGGATGTCATCCAGAGAAAAATCATTCAGCATGAAATTGAAGAAGCGGCACTGAAAAAAGAGGACGATAAGCTGTCTAAGGAGCATTTGCAGGAAATCCAGAAGGAACTGGCTGAAATGCGTGAAAACTTCTCCGCTTTGCAGGCAAAATGGCAGAATGAAAAGGATGCCATCGGCGTTGTACAGAAGCTGAGAGAGGAAATTGAAGATGTCAATGCCGAAATCGAAGCGGCAGAAAGAAAATATGACCTGAATAAGGCGGCAGAGCTGAAATACGGCAAGCTGCCTCAGCTCCAGAAGGAATTGCAGGAGAAGGAACACCTCGCAGAGGAAAACAGCGGCAGAAATACTCTGCTGCGTGACAAGGTGACAGAAGAAGAAATCGCCCGTATCATTGAGCGTTGGACAGGGATTCCTGTTGCAAAGCTGATGGAGGGCGAAAGAGATAAGCTGTTGCATCTGGAGGATATTCTGCACGAAAGAGTTGTCGGGCAGGAGGAAGCCGTTACAAAGGTTTCCGAAGCAATTCTGAGAAGCCGTGCCGGCATCCAGAGCGCAAACAGACCCATCGGTTCGTTCCTGTTCCTTGGCCCTACCGGTGTTGGTAAGACAGAACTGGCAAAAACACTGGCAGAATGCTTGTTTGACGATGAAAAGAACATGGTTCGTATTGATATGACCGAATACATGGAAAAATTCAGCGTGTCTCGTCTGATTGGTGCGCCTCCCGGGTATGTCGGCTATGAGGAAGGCGGTCAGCTGACCGAGGCTGTTCGTCGGAAACCTTATTCCGTTATCCTGTTCGATGAGGTAGAAAAAGCCCATCCCGATGTATTCAATATCCTGCTGCAGGTATTGGATGACGGCAGAATCACAGATTCGCAGGGCAGAACGGTAGATTTCAAGAATACCGTTATCATCCTGACCTCCAACCTTGGTTCCTCTTACCTGTTGGATGGCATTGATGCCAACGGCGAGATTACAGCGGACGCAAGAGCGGCAGTAGAAGCATTGCTGAAGCAGTCCTTCCGTCCCGAATTTTTGAACCGTCTGGATGAGATTGTATTCTATAAACCGCTGACAAAGGATAACATCACCCATATCATTGATCTGATTATGAAGGATCTGAATGGTAGACTGGCAGATAAGCAGCTGAAATGCGAGCTGACAGAGCGTGCAAAGAACTACATCATTGAAACGGGCTATGACCCTGCCTTTGGTGCAAGACCGCTGAAGCGTCTGGTACAGCGTCATGTGGAAACCCTGCTGGCAAGAAAGATTATTGCCGACGAGGTAGAGCCCGGCACAACGCTGACCGTGGATGTGGATGAAAATGGGAACTACGTTGTTCTGTAAAAGAAAATAAGAATAGAAACCATGATTGTTTCGTGAAGAGGGTGCCCTCCGTGTCACAATAGAGTGATGCGGGGGGCATTTTTCGGTTCTAAGTATATGCAATTATTTTACAGATTGTATAACATAACGAACAGAAAAAAGATAGTCGATTGTGTAGTGAATTCAAAATTGCACCGATACATTCTGTATAATTATACCCATACAATTCTGGAATGTTATGCCTGAGGGATTGGATACCGTATCTTTCCATGATAGAATTGTAAGCAATTCAGAGAGATTTTGCAAAAGAAAAGGTGAAAGGGTTAAGAAAGAGAGGAAGTAAAATGAACAGCAGTACCTATTCAGTCAAAGACATTACAAAAACAGCAATGATGGCAGCGATTACCTTCATCGGGATTTATACCGTAAAGATTCCTTCTTTGCATGGCTATTCCCACATGGGGGACTGTATGATTTTCCTGAGCGTTCTGATTCTGGGTACCAGAAAGGGCGCGTTGGCAGGGGGCATCGGCGCAGCACTGTCCGACCTTCTGGGTGGCTACATGCACTGGGTTATCCCGACATTTATCATTAAGTACATCATGGCAACGGTCATGGGGTTGTTTATTGATAAAATCATGCCAAACAGAAAAGGAAACTGGCTGATCGGCTCCATCGTGGGCGGTATCGTACAGATTATTCTGTATACCGTGTTTAAGGTTTTCCTGTTCGATTGGGCGTATGCCATCGGCGGTGTACCGGGGCTGACTTCGCAGACAATTACAGGCGTTGTTCTGGCGACAGTTCTGGTGGTATTGTTCAATAAAGCAGGTATTATGCAGAAATTAAGGGAGATGTAAAAAATGGATGTAAAGGAATTTAAAAAAATAGACGCACACGCACATATCGGTGAATTCGGCGGCTGGGCGAAGCTTTCCATTAACGCGGAGCAGCTGATTGCGCAGATGGATGAATTCAATATCGAAAAAACACTGCTTTGCTCTGAACCGAATGAAATCTGTCTGGATGCAGTAGAGAAATACCCCGACCGCTTTGTGGGGATGGTATATCCTAACCCCTATGACGGGCAGAAGGCGGTAGATATGATTTATGATTATGTGCAGAATAAGGGCTTCAAGGGCATTAAGGCAAATCCTCTGAAGCATGCCTATGTTGCAGATGCAGAGCTGATGGATCCCATCATGGAGGCAGCAAAGGATTTGAATATTCCTGTTTTCATGCATTGCGGACACCCTCCTTATTCTCTGCCCTGGAGTATTGCGCTTCTGGCAGAACGTCATCCCGATGTGAAGCTTGTCATGATTCACATGGGGCATGGACATGGGGTATATATTGATGCTACCCTGAAAATGGCAAAGCGTTATCCCAATCTGTATCTGGAAATGAGCGGCATGCCGATGCCCTCTAAAATCAGAGAGGCGTACGAGGAGGTTGGTGCTGACCGTATTATGTTCGGCACGGATGCACCCTATCATCCTGCGGCAGTCGAAGCCATGAAGGTTATGACAAGCGGCTTGACAGAGGAACAGATAAAGGATGTTTTCTATAACAATTGCGCAAAGCTGATGGGCTTTGATAAAAAATAATTTTCCAAGAACCAAGAAAAAAGCGGCAAGCCGAGGTCTCCTCGGTCAGCCGCTTTTTTCGTTAATCGTCTGTTTTCGGCGCAGTTTTGGCGAAATGCCGCAGGGCACTCATGGTGCGGATTTCGCTGCCGTTTTCGGTGAGTATCTGCTGTATATCCTGCGGCAGGCTTTTGTAAAAATGCTTTGCACGCTCGTTGTTTAACAGCAAATCTGCCAGATCTCTGTATTCTCGTCCGAACATGATATCCTCTCCTTTCGATAGACTTAGGATGGACAGAAAAACAAAATTCCATACAAAAGCGGACTTGAGTGCGGACAGGGAAATATGTTAAAATAAAAGAAAAAAATAACAGAAAAAAAGGTGACTTTATGCTGAAAAAATATAAAACCATACTGGCGCAGGCGGAGGCAGAGATTGTGGAGAAGAAATCACGCTTTATCGCAACGGTGCGCCCTGTGAAAACCGAGGAGGAAGCAAAGGCGTTCATTGAGGAAATGAAAAAGAAATACTGGAATGCGACGCATAATGTGTTTGCATATCAGATTGGGGAGAGAAACGAATTACAGCGTTTCAGTGACGACGGCGAACCGCAGGGGACGGCGGGGATGCCTGTATTAAGCGTGCTGAAGGGGGAGGATGTCAAGGATACGGCGATTGTCGTGACGCGTTATTTTGGCGGCACACTTCTGGGAACAGGCGGTCTGGTGCGTGCGTATGGTCATTCTGCGAAGGAGGGGCTGCTTGCGGCAGGGATTGCGGAGCTGGTTTTGTATCGGAAGTATTCCGTTCTGGCAGCATATCCCGATTCGGGAAAGGTGCAGTATGAAATTCTGCAGGATGGGCATGAGCTGTTTGATACGATTTATACTGAGCAGGTGGAATTTATCGTTCTGGTGGAAACAGATGCGGCGGATAGCTTTGAAAAGAAAATGACGGAAATCTTCCGCGGCGCACAGTCGTTTACGCTTTTGGAGGAGGTTTACGGCGTTTGGCAGGAGGGGAAGCTTTCTTTGCAGTCTAATGATTAAAATTTTTTAATAATCAGCCAAATAGCGATAATGTTTTAAAAAAAGAACGATTTATACTGGAAAATTGTGCAAAAAACCAGTATAATTGTACTATATTGTGGTGCAAATTGTGAGTAACAGAGATTAAAATAAAATTCTGTGCGAACAGCTTTTTACATTTTAAAAAGGGGTAATGAAGATGAAAAAGAGCTTAAGCAGGGGGAGGGAATGTGTATTATTGTGCGCAATACAGCTTTTGCTGTGTGCAGTTGTGTATAGGTTCAACATTCCCAATCCTAATATTATATTATTTGTGTTTTTATCGGCGGTTCTGGTGCAGTGTGGCTATCTTGCGGGGACGCTGTGCGGCATCCTGACCTTGCTTTATTCTATGTTCTTTTTTTCCATAGACCATAGTTGGATTTATTTTGAACCAATCAACAGAGATAAGCTAATCGTTATTCTGTTAGGCTTGATTGCCAATATCTCTGTTATCGGACATCTACAGCAGAGAAATAAAAATGCGATGCGGGAGATTTCCAAGCTAGAGGCAGAAGGGAAGATTGCGGCAGCACGCGCGCAGATTCTGCACAATATGTCGCATGATATCCGCACACCCATCAATGGGATTCTGGGAATGGCACACATCATCGAGAGCAATCCTGCGGATACTGCAAAGGTGCTGGAAAATGTAGAAAAGATAGAGAAATCTGCATCGGCACTGCTTTCTCTTGCGAATAATGTGCTGGATATGAATGAGATGCAGTCCGGTAATATACAGATGGAGCGGATTCCGTTTCGGCTTGCGTTGCTTTGCAGAGAAACGATGGAAAACAGCAAAAATCTTTTTCCGGATAACGGTCTGGAGTTCTCCTTTCAGGTGCAGGCGGCATGTGAGCAGGAGCTGATTGGCAGCCCCTATCATATCAAGAAAATCCTTTTCAATCTTTACGCCAATGCCATTCGCTATACGCAGGCAGGCGGCTTGGTTGCGACCCAAATTACGCTTCTGCGTGAAACAGAGACGCAGGTGGTTCTGCAAATCAAAATCAGTGATACCGGCGAGGGAATGTCGCAGGAATTCATTGATACACTGCTATTTGAGCCTTTTACGCAGGAAAAGGAAAGTGCGCGTACAAAATATCAGGGCAGCGGCTTGGGCATGGCAATCGTAAAGGGTCTTGTTGACCGCATGGGCGGAACCATCACGGCGGAAAGCCAACTGCATAAGGGTTCCACTTTTACATTGGAGCTGCCATTTGAAAAGCCGAAGGAGGCAGCGCAGCAGAAGAAATTAGCAAGTCTTTCCGGTGTGAATATCCTTTTGGCAGATGATAATACGCTGAATCTTGAAATTGCGGAATATATACTGACAGAGGCAGGTGCGGTTGTCACCAAGGCGGAAAATGGAAAAGATGCATTGGAGCTTTTTAAAAATGCGCCCGAAAACAGCTTTGATATTATTCTGATGGATGTAATGATGCCGGAGATGGATGGGCTGACTGCGACCAGACGTATCCGTAGTCTGAATCGGCCGGATGCCGAACGGATTCCGATTTTTGCGGTAACGGCAAGTATTTTTCCGGGAGATATCGAAAAAATCAAGGCGGCAGGCATGACGGCATATTTGCCGAAGCCGCTGGTGTGGGAAGAATTGATTGCTGTTTTGGAACGCTATTGCGAAAAGGCAGATTGCCCCTTGCAGGGCGTATAAAATAAAAAGAAAATAAGAAGTATGTTTAGGTGTGTCCCGATCAGAAAACAGGAGAAAAATGAAATAGCGGAAGCACTGCGGATACATGGAGGTTTCCCACAGGCATCCTTTGGCTTAGGCTGCCAGAGGAAGCTGATGCAGTAGCCGTAGCTTTCAGCATTTCAGTATGCAAGGTTTCTTATCGGGACACACCATTTTTTATCCCTGCCATTTGTGAAACTGTTTTTCCAGAAGGGAAATGGCGCGATACATCAGGGCGGAGAGGATTGCCAGAATGACAACCGAAAGCAGCACTACGCGCATGGCGAAGGTCTGCGAGGAATAGACAATCAAAAAGCCCAGACCATCCTGTGCGACAAGAAATTCTCCGACGATGACCCCGACAAAGGAAAGTCCGACATTGATTTTCAGCGCATTGAGGATGCAGGGAATATTCGCAGGGAAAACGACCTTTGTGAGTACCTGCCGTTTTGTGCCGCCGAAAATGCGAATCAGCTTAATCTGGTCCTCATCCACCTGCAAGAAGCCGTTCAGTACGGAAAGAATCGTCACTACAATCGAGGTGAGCAGGGCAACGATGATGATAGAGGATTGATTATTCCCGAACCAGACGATGATGATGGGGGCAAGTGCTGTTTTCGGCAGAGAATTGAGAACCACAAGATATGGCTCCGCTACATCGGAAATGAAGCGATTCCACCAGAGCAGCACTGCCGTCAGCGTGCCGAGAATTGTCCCCAGAAGAAAGCCGATTACCGTTTCTCGGAGCGTTGTGCCGATATGCAGGAAAAGAGAGCCGTCCCGAATCATTTTAACGGCTGTTGCGAATAATTCTGTCGGCTGGCTGAAAAGGAAGGGGTCAATCCAACCGCAGTCTGCGGCAATTTCCCAAAGAAGGAAAAACAGAACAAGTAAAAGCGCCTGCAAAAGCCAGACAGCGGCTTTTCTTTTTTGTGTGCGGCGCAGATACGCCGTCTGCTCCTTGGAAATGTGTTCTTTTTCATGAGACATGAACATCCAACTCCTTCCAGATGGCATTGAAATAATCCTTGAATTCAGGGGCTTCTCTTGCCTGCATGGGGGTATGGTTTTCGGTGGAGAACTGAATAGGGAAGATTTTTTTCAGGCGTGCAGGACGCTTGGAGAGCACTACCACGCGGTCGGAAAGGCTGATGGCTTCGGAAATATCATGCGTGACGAGGATGGCGGTTTTTCCTTCCTCGCGGATAATCGTGCCGATTTCATCCGAAACGGAAAGCCTTGTCTGATAATCCAGCGCGGAAAACGGCTCATCCAGAAGGAGAATATCGGGACGGACAGCAAGTGTGCGGATGAGTGCCGCGCGTTGACGCATACCGCCTGAAAGCTGGTTGGGCAGGCTGTTTTTAAAATCACCGAGACCATATTGCGCAAGCAGGGTATCAACATAGGCGACGTTTTCGGGGGTCAGCTTTTTCTGGATTTCCAAGCCGAGCAGGGCATTGGAACGAATGCTCCGCCATTGCAGGAGATAATCCTTCTGGAGCATATAGCCAATCGTGCCGCCGATATAAATGCTCCCTTCGGAAGGGGTAAGCTGTCCTGCCAGCATGGAAAGAATCGTGGATTTGCCGCAGCCCGAAGGCCCGACAATGGATATAAATTCGCCCGCTTGGACGGAAAGGCTCAGATGAGACACAGCAGAGGTTTCTCCGCCGATACTATGGTAGCGGAGGCTGACATCCTCCAGAGAAACAATGGGGTTCATGGAACGGACCTCCTTTGCAGAGTTTGATACTTTCAATATATTGCAAAGGGGACAAATGGTGCATTTCTCAGAAAAAAGAAGGGGTAGCCGCAGAGAGAAAAATATGGTAGTATTTCTGAAAGGACAATGTGGAAGGAGAAATAAATATGGATTGGAAAACAACAGCTCTGGTTGTGATTGATATGGAGAATGCATTTATCAGCAAGGAATCTCCCCTGTGTATTCAGGAGGCGGCAAAAAGCGTGCCTGCCTGCGGCAGGGTGATTCGCAAGGCGAGAGAAAGAGGGATTCCGGTATTCTTCGTGAACCGCATTTATCGCAGAAACGGCAGTGATGTGGAATTTACACGCTATGACAGCTGGCTTGGCGGCAATCGTTACCTTGCACCCAACAGCACGGGCGCGTTGTCTATCGAGGTGCCTGCGGAATTTACGCCGCAGAAGGGGGATTATACAATTATAAAGCCTCGTTTTTCCGCTTTTTTCCAGACAGAGCTGGATTTGATTCTGCGCCGTCTGGGCGTGAAAACCGTGATTCTGACAGGAACAACCACCCCGAACTGCATCCGTACCTCCTGCTATGATGGGCTTTCTCTGGATTATAACATTCTTATCATTGAGGATTGCTGTTCCTCCAATACGGCGGAGATTCAGCGCGTGAATATGGAGGATATGGCAAGGGTCGGCGCAGTGATTACGGATTCTGATACCTTCTGCACAGATGCCTTTGCAGTAGCGGATTTTGCAGGAGAAATTCAGAGAAGGGTACAGCAGGACGAAACAGCACCCGAATAAGAAAGACAAAAAAGCCTTCGACTACAAAAAAACGTAGGGAGGGCTTTTTGTATGCAAAAAATCAGGATTCCTTCTCGGCTTGTTCCGGAAGGGAGGATTGCCGCAGCTGCGCATTTTCCATGCGGAGAGAGGAAAGCTCCTGCTCCATTTTTTCAAGCTGTGCCTTCCAACGGGCATTGACAGCGGCAATTTCATCATTTCTTTGCTCCAGAAGAACGGAAAATTCCTCTATCTGCTTTTTATGGGATGCCTGTAACGCGGTGTATGCCTTGGAATAGTCATCTTCCTCCGCTTGCTTTGCCGCCTTTGGTGCTTCGGGCAGGGGAGAGGGGGCAAACACCGCAGGCAGAAAGCCATGCTGTCCGTTGCCATAGCACTCTGCCGCGTTCAGTGCTGCATCATTTGCGCCGAGCAGCTCGCCTTTTATGCAGTAGGCAGGGAATTTTTCCATATAGCGTTCCACCGCGCCGAAGGAGGCACCGCCGTTTTCGGAGATACAGCGAAATGGCTGTCCGTTTGCCGTCCACATGAGAATCAGTCTGCCGTTTTCCTGATAGGCAAGGCAGTTTTCGCAGTTCGTATCCTCCCAGAGGATGCGCGGCGTACTGATAGCGGCGGTATGCTTATATTGATAGACCACCTGCGTGCGGAACATATTGCGAACAATATAGAGAATATGGATTCTTTCGGTATCGTTGATGATGGAGAGGTCGGTGCAAGGGGTGGGGGTCTGAATCAGCGGCGTGACACTGCCGATGGTATAGGGGGTCAAGAGCATTTCTCTTGCGCTGAGGACGTTTCTGCCGGTGCGGTAATACAAGATGATATGCGCATCACTCAGCCGTCTGGCGAGGAAGGGTGTTTGCTTCAACGGCAGGAAGCGGTCAATCTGATAGGGCTTTTCCCATTGCCCATTGCGAAAGACGCTGTAAACAAGGGAATCCACGCCGGTTGCTTCTGTTGGCAGGTGGTAAATAATATGGAAGGCCTCCTTGCTTGGCAGAAGGAAAAACCTTGTACGGTCGGTGGGGGAGGTGCCATTTCGCAGGGGGCGGTGCTCCCAGCTGGCAAAATCGGCAGAGGATGCCAGATAAAGCTGTCCTTCGCCGCCGGAATAGAGCAGATAGGTGATAGCTTCATATTGGCAGACGGAAAAAACAGGAGAGGCTTTCTCCGCGATTTTCTGCGGCACTGTCCAGCCGTCATGGGAAAAGCTGCGACAGAAAATATTGCCGTGTTCATAATAAAAAAGATAGAAATAGCCATTCTTCGTTTTCAGATATTTTACATACGGATTCTGCATGGAAACGCTCCCTATAGGTTTTTCATAACAGTTTATGCAGGGAAAGGGAAATGTATCATAAAGAAAACGGGGAAAGAATTGCTTTTTTGTGGAAACTATGGTATGTTTGAGATAGGAAAGGCAGAAAGGGGGATTTTTATGAGCATGTTAGATACATTTCGGATGTCCGGTACACTTTATGTATGTGCAATCATTCTGGTGATGCTTCTGATTTATGCTGCAATCTGCTATCTGGAATGGCGGCTTGCCCAAAAAGAGGAATGGTGGAAGGGAATGATTCTGCCGATCGTTTTTCTGCTGCTTGGCAGAGGCGGTCGATTTCTAGGGATTATTTTATTGGTGATTTATGGGCTTCAGCGGAATAAGCTGCAAAAGGAACAGAATAAAATAGAAGATAAAATAGAAGAATGAGAAAAAGGGTATCGACTGTGTCGATACCCTTTTTTAAACAAGTCGAAAGCTTGATTTCGACTTAGGTTAATTTTTTGCCTTGGATTCGCAGTAAATGCAGCGATATTCGCCCTTTTCCCTGTCTGTCAGCTTGAAGATATGGGGAATCTCCTGCTCCACAGAGGTGATGCAGCGAGGGTTTTTGCACTGGATGATATTCGTCAGCCGTTCGGGCAGCTGCGGATGTACCTTTTTCACGCAAACGCCGTCCTTTACGATATTGATGGTTACGTTGGGGTCAATATAGCCCAGCGCATCCAAATCCAGTTCCAGCTCGGTATCAATTTTAATGATATCCTTTTTGCCCATTTTCTGGCTGGGCGCATTTTTAATCAGCGCAATGGTTGCATCAACGTGGTCTAAATCCAGAAACTGATACAGCTTCATACATTTGCCTGCGGTGATATGGTCAATGACCACACCGTTATTCACTGCGGTTACCTTCATCATTTACGCCACCTCCAGTAATTTCAGAATCAAAGCCATGCGAATATATTTGCCGTTCAGCACCTGCTTGAAATAGCAGGCTCTGGGGTCATCATCCACTGCAACGGAGATTTCATTGACACGGGGCAGGGGGTGCATGATGCAGAGATCCTTTTTTGCGGTTTCCAGCTTATCCGGATTCAGGATATAGCTATCCTTCAGACGGACATAGTCCGCTTCGTTGAAGAAGCGTTCCTGCTGTACCCTTGTCATATAGAGAATATCCAGAGAGGGCATTGCATCCTCAAGGCTTGTGGTTTCCTCATAGGGGATGCCCTCATGGTCTAATTCCTGAATGATGTATTCCGGAACCTTCAGCTCCTCAGGGGAAATCAGGATGAATTTCACACCTTTATAACGGCGCATGGCATGAATCAGAGAATGTACGGTTCTGCCGAATTTCAGGTCACCGCACATCCCGATGGTCAGGTTTTCAAAGGAGCCCTTTTCCCGCTGAATCGTCAAGAGGTCAGCCAAGGTCTGGGTAGGGTGATTATGTCCGCCGTCCCCGGCATTGATGATAGGCACCGGAGAACGCATGGATGCAATCATAGGTGCGCCCTCTTTGGGGTGGCGCATGGCGATGATATCGGCATAGCAGCCAACCACACGCACCGTATCGGAAACGCTTTCGCCCTTGGAGGCGGAGCTGTTGCTTGCACCGGAGAAGCCAATCACACTGCCGCCAAGCTCCAGCATAGCCGCTTCAAAGCTCAAACGTGTACGGGTGGAAGGCTCAAAAAAGAGCGTCGCCAGTTTTTTGCGGTGGCACTTTTCTGCATATTTATCGGGACTTGCAATGATATCATTGGCGGTGGCAATCAAATCATCGATTTCTTCTACCGTTAGGTCTATAATATCAATGAGGCTTCTCATGCTTACATCTCCCTCCAGCTTTCATCGCTCGGGTTACTGCGGAATTTCAGCAGACGTGCGATGTCGGATTCCTTGATATAGCCTTCCTTTGCGGCAACCTCTGCCACAGCATCAAAATTGGAAAGGCTTACATTTTTTACATTTGCTTCTGCCAGTCTGTCCAGACCCTTCTGCAGGCCATAGGTGAAGATGCTGACAACACCCAGAACCTCTGCGCCTGCTTCACGCAGCACGTTTACAACCTCGATACAGCTGCCTGCGGTAGAAATCAGGTCTTCCACAACAACAACCTTCTGTCCCTTTTCCAGTCTGCCTTCAATCTGGTTATGTCTGCCATGATCCTTTGCGCCGGAGCGAACATATCCCATGGGCAGGTCAAGCAGATGTGCTGTGATGGCAGCATGTGCAATACCTGCGGTGGAGGTACCCATCAGTACCTCGGCATCGGGGTATTCTCTTTTGATGGTTTCTGCCAGAGCATTTTCTACATGATTTCTTACCTCTACAGAGGTCAGCGTCAGTCTGTTATCGCAGTAAATGGGGCTTTTGATGCCGCTTGCCCATGTGAAGGGGTCTTCGGGGCGCAGGAAAACTGCACCGATGGACAGCAGGTCTTTTGCAATCTGTTCTTTGATATTCATTCTACTTCTCCTCCTAAAAATTCGCGAATACATCTGTGATATGCCTGAACGGGGTCAGCCGCCTGTGTGATAGGTCTGCCGACCACGATGTAATCAGAGCCAAGCTCTCTTGCCTTTGCAGGTGTCGTCACACGCACCTGATCGCCTACCTCACCATCGGCAAAGCGTACGCCGGGGGTTACGGTAAGGAAGGCATCGCCGCAGACTGCTTTTACCTTACCTGCCTCCAGAGGGGAGCAGACAACGCCATCCAGACCGGCATCCTTCGCATTTTTTGCATAGTGCATAACAACCTCATCCAGAGGGCGGTCAATCAGAAGGTCCTTCTGCATTCGTTCCTCGCTGGTAGAGGTCAGCTGTGTAACGGCAATGAGCAGGGGGCGTGTGCCGTCCGCTCTTGTCAAGCCTTCCAGAGCCGCTTCCATCATTGCCGCTGTACCTGCCGCATGCAGGTTGCAGATATCTACATCCAGAGCAGAGAGAACCGCCATGGCTTTTTTTACGGTATTGGGGATATCATGCAGCTTGAGATCCAAGAAAATCTTATGTCCTCTTGCCTTGATTTCCTTTACGATGGCAGGGCCTTCCGCATAGAACAGCTCCATGCCGACTTTTAAGAAAGGCTTTCTGTCTTCGTTTTCAAATTTATCTAAAAATGTCATCAAATCTGCCTTGCTGTTAAAATCGCAGGCAATGATTACATCCTTACTCATTTATGGGCACCTCCAATGATGTCGTTTAAATCCTTGATATTGTATTTTTCCATAACAAGAGGCAAATCCTCGATGATTTTTTTGCAGATAAAGGGATCAACCAAATTGGCTGCACCGATTTCCACGGCAGTTGCACCGGCAAGCATCATTTCAATGACATCCTCCGCAGAGGAAACGCCGCCCATGCCAATCACAGGAATGTTGACTGCCTCAGCCACCTGATAAACCATGCGAACAGCAACGGGGAAGATCGCACTACCAGAAAAGCCGCCCATTTTATTGGCAATGACAGGCTTTTTCGTTTTCAGATCAATCCGCATGCCCATCATGGTATTGATGAGGGCAATCCCATTTGCACCGGCTTCCTCGCACGCTTTTGCAATGGAAACAATATCGGTTACGTTAGGGGTCAGCTTGATATAGACCGGCTTTGTGGTAACTGCCTTGACTGCCTTAGTAACAGCTGCCGCCGCCGCAGGGTCTGTGCCAAAGCTCATGCCGCCATGATGCACATTCGGGCAGGATACATTGACCTCCAGAATCCCGACCTGCGGTTCCTTATCTAATAAAGCACAGGTTTCTGCGTATTCTTCGATGGAAAAGCCACTGACATTGGCAATGACAGGCTTATGAAAGCACTTTTTCAGCTTAGGCAGTTCCTCGGAAATGACCTTCTCTACACCGGGGTTCTGCAGACCGACAGAGTTAATCATTCCTGCGGTACATTCCGCGATACGGGGCGTGGGGTTGCCAAAGCGTGGCTCCCTTGTTGTTCCCTTAAAAGAGAATGTACCAAGAATATTGATATCGTAAAGCTCTGCAAATTCATAGCCGTAGCCGAAGGTACCGCTGGCAGGAATGACGGGGTTATCCAGCGTGATGCCGCTGAGTGTCACCTTTGTGTTTACCATATAATTTCCTCCTTTACCAGAACGGGGCCATCCTTGCAGATGCGCTTATTGCCGTATTTTGTCTTGCAGGAGCAGCCCATGCAGGCACCAAAGCCGCAGCCCATGCGTTCCTCAAAGCTGAGCTGACCGCTTGTTTTGGTGGCAGTGGAAAGGGCTTTCAGCATGGGTTCGGGGCCGCAGGTATAGAAATAGGTGTAATCAGGAATGGTTTTTACCACATCTGTGACAAAGCCCTTTGTGCCGACAGAGCCGTCCGCCGTTGCGATATGCACCTCTGCCCCCAGCTTTTCAAATTCCTCGGCGTAAAAAATTTCATCCTTTGTATTAAAGCCGAGAATGACGATGGGCTTTTTCCCCTCCGCAAGCAGATTTTTCGCCAGACGATACATCGGGGGAACGCCTACGCCGCCGCCAATCAACAGGGGCTTGTCTCCGCTCTTGGAGGTATCGTAGCCATTGCCTAAGCCTGTCAGAATGTCCAGCTTATGGGGGGCTTTCATTTTGCTCATGGTCTCTGTGCCTTTGCCGACGATTTTATAAAGAATCGTCAGTGTATTTTCGTCATAATCGCAAACGGAAATGGGGCGGCGCAGAAAAAAGCCCTTTAATTGAATATTCACAAACTGACCTGCGGCGGTAATGGCAGAGGTATCCCCTGCCAGAACCATTTTGCAGACGCTTTCGGTCAGCCTTTCGTTGCTTTGTATTGTAAAAACAGATTGTTTCAAGAGAGAACCTCCTTACGCATCAATCGTGGAAATACCCAGAGTGGTTTCTTCCAGAACATCCAAAAGTACGCGAACGGTATCCAGTGCTGTGAAAACAGTTACATTATTTTCAACGGCACACTGGCGGATTTCCTGCCCATCGCTGTTGCTTGCCGCAGAGTGAATATCTCTTGTGTTGATAACATAGCTTACATAGCCCTGACGGATGGAATCAAAGATTTCCTCACTGCCATCGGACAGTTTCTTTCTGGTTCTGGTGCGAATGCCGTGTTCCTTCAGGAAATCGGCAGTACCCTTTGTTGCTTCAATATTGAAGCCCAGCTCATAGAAACGGCGAATCAGGGGCAGTGCTTCTTCCTTGTCCTTATCCGCAATGGTTGCCAGAACCGTACCATAATTCTGGATATTCATGCCGGATGCCTGCAAAGCCTTATACAATGCTCTGTTCAGCTTATTATCATAGCCGATGGCCTCCCCTGTGGATTTCATTTCGGGGGAGAGGTAGGTATCCATGCCGTGCAGCTTGGAGAAGGAGAAGGCGGGAACCTTTACATACCATCTTTGCTTTTCGTCGGGATACAGACCGAAGATGCCCTGTTCCTTCAGTGTTTTGCCAAGGATAACCAGTGTTGCGATATCCGCCAGAGAATAGCCGGTTGCCTTGGAAAGGAAGGGAACCGTTCTGGAGGAACGAGGGTTTACCTCGATAACATATACGTTATCCTCCTTATCCACGATGAATTGGATATTAAACAGACCGATGATGCCAATGCCAAGACCCAGCTTTTTGGTGTATTCCAGAATTTTGCCCTTTGCCGTATTGGATACGGAGAAGGTAGGGTATACGGAGATGGAGTCGCCGGAGTGAACACCGGTACGCTCTACATGCTCCATGATGCCGGGTACGAATACATCGTAGCCGTCACAAACAGCGTCTACCTCCAATTCCTTACCCTGAATATATTTATCAACCAGAACAGGCTGATCCTCGTTAATCGCTACAGCTGTTTTCAGATAGGTTCTCAGCTGATTTTCATCCGCAACAATCTGCATAGCACGTCCGCCCAGAACATAGGAGGGGCGCACCAGAACAGGATAGCCGATTTCTGCCGCAGCCTTTACGCCTGCTTCGATATTGGTAACAGCCTGTCCCTTGGGCTGAGGGATGTTCAGCTGATTCATGATATGCTCAAAGGAGTCTCTGTTTTCTGCCTTTTCAATTGCCGCAACATCTGTACCGATGATGGTTACGCCGCGTTTCATCAGAGGCTCTGCAAGGTTGATGGCAGTCTGCCCGCCGAGGGATGCAATCACACCCAGAGGCTGCTCCAGCTCTACCACGTTCATAACATCCTCAACCGTCAGAGGTTCAAAGTACAGCTTATCACTTGTGGTGTAGTCTGTGGAAACGGTTTCGGGGTTGTTGTTGATGATGATGGATTCATAGCCGAACTTCTTGATGGTGGTTACTGCGTGTACAGTGGAGTAGTCGAATTCGACACCCTGCCCGATACGGATGGGACCGGAGCCAAGCACGATAATCTTCTTCTTATCACTGATGCGGGAATCGTTTTCCTTCTCATAGGTGGAGTAGAAGTAGGGGATGTAGCCGCCGCAGCCGCTTGTTTCAATCATTTTATAAACGGGGAACAGGTTCATTTCCTTTCTCAGGCTATAAATCGCAACCTCATCCTGCTTCCACAGCTTTGCGATATACTGGTCGGAAAAGCCCATTTTCTTTGCCGCTGTCAGAATTTCCTTGTTGCCGACATTTTCTGCCAGAGTGGTTTCGTAATCGACAATCTTCTTGAAGGATTCCAGGAAATATTCCGTAATCATGGTTGCCTTGAAGATTTCATGCAGAGAAACGCCGTTGCGAATCAGCTGTGCGATGGCATAAATGCGGTCATCGGGGCTTGTTGCAATATAGCTCAGCATATCCTCGTTGGACATAGTGTCAAATTTTGGCATATACAGATGACAAACGCCGATTTCCAAGGAACGAATGGATTTCAGCAAACATTCCTCCAACGTGCGGCCGATGCCCATAACCTCGCCGGTTGCCTTCATCTGTGTGGAAAGCGTGTTTGCGGCAGTTGCAAATTTATCGAAGGGGAAGCGGGGCATTTTTGCTACGATATAATCCAGTGCAGGCTCGTAGTTAGCTGTGGTTTCGCCCAGCTTGATTTCATCCAATGTCATGCCGACAGCAATTTTTGCGGTAACTCTTGCGATAGGGTAGCCGCTTGCCTTGGATGCCAGTGCGGAGGAACGGGAAACGCGGGGGTTTACCTCGATTAAGTAATATTCGGAGGAATTGGGGTTCAATGCGAACTGCACATTGCAGCCGCCTTCAATTTTCAATTCCTTGATGATTTTCAGTGCAGAATCACGCAGCATGGTAAAATCATGGTCATTCAGTGTGAGGATGGGTGCTACAACGATGGAGTCGCCTGTATGCACACCAACGGGATCGATGTTTTCCATACCGCAGATGGTGATGGCATGGTCGGTACCGTCACGCATAACCTCGAATTCGATTTCCTTATAGCCCTTTACGCTCTTTTCTACCAAAACCTGATGCACAGGGGAAAGCTTCAGCGCATGCTTCATGATTTCCACCAGCTCTGCTTCGTTATTGGCAAAGCCGCCGCCTGTGCCGCCCAGTGTGAAGGCAGGACGCAGCACAACGGGATAACCGATTTCATTTGCGGCTGCGATGGCTTCTTCTACGGAATAAGTAATCTGAGAGGGGATAACGGGCTCACCGATGGACTGGCACATTTCCTTGAACAGCTCACGATCCTCTGCGCGTTCGATGCTATCGATGGGAGTCCCCAGAAGCTCAACCTGACACTCCTTCAGGATACCCTTTTTTTCCAGCTGCATTGCCAGATTCAGACCTGTCTGTCCGCCGATACCGGGAACGATGGCATCAGGTCTTTCGTAGCGCAGGATTTTTGCAACATATTCCAGAGTCAGTGGTTCCATATAAACCTTATCCGCAATGGTGGTATCTGTCATGATGGTTGCGGGGTTAGAATTGACTAATACAACCTCATAGCCCTCTTCCTTCAAAGCCAGACACGCCTGTGTGCCTGCATAGTCAAACTCTGCCGCCTGACCGATGACAATGGGGCCGGAGCCGATAATCAGAATTTTCTTTAAGTCCGTTCTCTTTGGCATAATGTTTTGTTCCTCCTCATGTTCTTTTTACCTGTTTATACCTATTATATAGCTATTTCATTTATATAGCTATTTCTATCTGTTTCTATTTTACAGTGTTTCATCCTTCCATGCAATGCTGCCGTGATACATTGTCAGCCTGCAGGCACCAAAAACCTTTTCTCCTGCGAAGGGTGTTGCTCTGCCCATGCTCAGGAAGTCATCGGGGTTGATGGTGTATTCCTTATCCAAATCGTAAACCGTCAGGCTGGCAGGCTGTCCTTCTTCCAGAGGTGTGCCGACACAGAAGCGGTTTCTGGGATTGGTATGCATCAGCTCGATGAGCTTTTCCAGAGAAAGCACGCCTGTTTTCACCAGCTTGGTATACAGAATAGGGAAGGCAGTTTCCAGACCGACTACACCCATCAGGCTCTTTTCCAGACCTCTGCTCTTTTCCTCTGCGGAGTGGGGAGCGTGGTCTGTCGCAATCATACCAATCGTGCCGTCGAGAATACCGGCAATCAGTGCTTCTCTGTCCTCCTCGCTGCGGATGGGGGGATTCATTTTAAAACGTCCGTCCTCCTGTAGCATGGAATCGTTCATGGTCAGATAATGTGGTGCGGTTTCGCAGGTCACATCCAGACCCTCTGCCCTTGCCTTGCGGATAAGTGCCACGCTTTCCTTTGTAGAGATATGGCAGACATGATATTTCACGCCGGTTTCCTTTACCAGCTGCAAATCTCTCTCAATCTGCTTCCATTCGCTTTCGGAGCAGATACCCCGATGCCCGTGTGCTTGTGCATATTCTCCCTTATGAATATAGCCGCCCGCAAGCAGGGAATTATCCTCGCAGTGCGCGGCAACAATTTTGTTGTAAGTGCTGATTTTTTTCATTGCTTCACGCATGATTTCATCATTTTGCACACCACGCCCGTCATCAGAAAAGGCGCAGACATCGTTGACGATTTCGTCATACGCCGCCAATTCCTCGCCCTTTTCACCTACCGTAATCGTGCCGTAGGGGACAACCTGAATGCAGGCGGTTTCGCGGATTGCCTTTAGCTGCACCTCCAGATTTTCCCGACAATCAGGGACGGGGTTCAGGTTCGGCATGGCGCAGACCGCCGTATAGCCGCCATGTGCCGCCGCAAGGCTGCCGCTTTTGATGGTCTCCTTATAAAAAAAGCCCGGCTCTCTCAGATGCACATGAACATCAATAAAACCGGGAAAAACAAAGCAGCCGTTTAAATCATAAACGGAACAATCTGCCTGAGGTGTGCGGTTGGAAATTTCGTGAATCATACCGTTGGCGATAAATACGTTGGATTTCATGAATTTGCCATGAACAAATACAGTTGCATTCGCTAGAATATAGTCCACTGTCTTCTCTCCTTTCGTCGCTAACTTGGTTCCAAACTTATTTTTATCTAAATCTTCAATACTATATCATAAAGGAATAGTAGTGTCAAGATATAGTTTTTTCGGAATTTTCCGTTACAAGAGAAAGTGTTTTGGGAATTTGTTGACACTGCAATTTCGTTGTGTTAGACTAAATTTGTAAATTTATGCGGTTTTTTGCAACTGACGGAACAGGTGGGCAACCACAGGGGAGCAAAGGACTTAAGAAAATTAAGCAGTGCAGAACTGCTTTTTGTCGACCGTCTGGGCAGTCTGTTTCTGTAATACGGAAGTAATGCGGAATCGGACTGCCTTTTTCTGTTTGTTCCGTAGGGAAAAAAGACAGGATGTTTTAGATTTTTTGAGGAGGTAACCCATGAAGAAAATTGGTATCGTTATGGGCAGTGACAGCGATCTGCCTGTAGTGGAAAAAGCGATGGCAACTCTGGAGAAATTCGGTGTTCCCTTTGAGGCGCACGTTTATTCTGCACACAGAACGCCTGTAGAGGCAAGCGAATTTGCAAAGGGCGCAAGGGCAAATGGCTTTGGTGCCATCATTGCGGCAGCAGGAAAGGCGGCGCATCTGGCAGGTGCCATGGCGGCAAATACAACCCTTCCTGTAATCGGTATTCCTATCAAATCCTCTACATTGGATGGATTGGATGCCCTGCTTTCCACCGTACAGATGCCGGGGGGACTTCCTGTTGCGACCGTAGCCATTGACGGTGCGGAAAACGCAGCGCTTCTGGCAATCCAGATTTTGGCTGTAGAGGATGCGACTCTGGCAGAAAAGCTGGACAATGCAAGAAAGGAAGCAGCCGAAAAGGTTCTGGCAAAGAATAAGGCACTGGAAGAAAAATACGCAAAATAAGTTATTATATTATATATAAAAAATTATAAAAAATATAAGGACAAAGCGAGAGGAGAAAAAGAATGAAAAGCCATAGTGAAAGCTATAAAGCAGCAGGTGTAGATATTACAGCAGGGTATAAAGCGGTGGAGCTGATGAAGGAGCATATCGCAAAAACCATGTCCGCAGGGGTTATGGGCGATATCGGTGGCTTCGGCGGCCTGTTTGAATTGGATATGACAGGTATCACAAAACCCGTACTGGTCAGCGGTACAGACGGCGTTGGTACAAAGCTGAAGCTGGCATTCCTGATGGATAAGCATGATACCGTAGGGATTGACTGCGTGGCTATGTGCGTAAATGATATCATTTGTGTTGGCGCAAAGCCCCTGTTCTTCTTAGACTATATCGCAGTCGGCAAGAACTTCCCCGAAAAGATCGCCTCCATCGTTAGCGGTGTGGCAGAAGGCTGTGTGCAGTCCGGCGCAGCACTGATTGGCGGCGAAACAGCGGAAATGCCCGGCTTCTATCCTGAGGATGAATACGATTTGGCAGGCTTCTCCGTGGGCGTTGTCGATAAGGATAAAATTTTGAACAACAAGACTATCCAGGAAGGCGATGTCATTCTGGCTCTGCCCTCCAGCGGTGTGCATTCCAACGGCTTCTCTCTGGTGCGTCGTGTGCTGGATGTAGAAAATGCGGATATCAAAACACCTCTGGAAAGACTGGGCGGCAAATCCATCGGCGAAGCACTGCTTGCACCCACAAAGATTTATGTAAAGCCTATGCTGGCGCTGTTTGAAGAAGTGAAGGTAAAGGCGGTTTCCCATATCACAGGCGGCGGCTTCTATGAAAATATTCCCAGATCTATCCCCAAGGGTTTTGGTGCGAAAATCAATAAGGCAAGCCTGAAAACACCCCCCATCTTTGATTTGATTATGGAAACAGGCAATATCCCCGAAAGAGATATGTATAATACCTTCAACATGGGCGTTGGCATGAGTGTGGTTGTTGCGAAGGAGGATGCGGAAAAGGCGCTGAAAATCCTGAAGGCAAACGGCGAGGATGCGTATATTATGGGCGAAATCATCGCCTCCGAGGAAGGTGTTGTCATTGTCTAAGACAAGGATTGCCGTATTCGTTTCCGGCGGCGGCACAAACTTACAGGCATTGATTGATGCGGCAAAAAGAGGAGAAATCCCCAGCGGCGAAATCGCATTGGTGCTGGCGAGCAACGATAAGGCTTATGCACTGACAAGAGCGGCAGAAAACAATATCCCTTCTATTGTGGTAAAGCGCAAGGAATTTGAAACGCAGCTTGCGTATGAAGAAGCCGTGAAGGCGATTCTTGCGGAAAACAGCATTGATATGATTGTTCTGGCAGGCTTTATGTCCATCCTCAGCGAAAACTTCACAGCTGCATACCCCAAGCGTATCGTCAATGTGCATCCCTCTCTGATTCCTTCCTTCTGCGGCAAGGGCTTCTATGGACTGCATGTGCACGAGGCGGCATTGGCGTACGGCGTAAAGGTGACGGGTGCAACGGTGCATTATGTAAATGAAATCCCCGATGGCGGCGAAATCATTTTGCAGAAGGCAGTAGAAATCGAAGAAGGAGATACCCCTGAGGTACTGCAAAGAAGAGTCATGGAGCAGGCGGAATGGATTCTTCTGCCGAAGGCAGTGGAAATGGTGGCAGCAAGACTGCAGAAAGGACAGTAAAAAGCATGAATGTATATAAAAAGGATACCATGAAGGACTTGGTAAAGGATAACAGCTATGTGGGTCGCGGCATTGTCATCGGCAAAACAGAGGATGGCACAAAGGCGGCAGTGGCTTATTTCATCATGGGGCGCAGCGATAACAGCCGCAACCGCATCTTCAAGGAGGAGGGCGAGGATGTTATGATTTATCCCTTCGATGCATCCAAGGTGGAAGACCCTTCTCTGATTATCTACGCACCCATCCGTAAGCTGGATGGCAAGCTGATTGTGACAAACGGCGACCAGACAGATACCATCCGTGATTTTGTTGTTGCGGGCAAATCCTTTGAGGATGCACTGGAAACCAGAGAATTTGAACCCGATGCACCGAACTGGACACCCAGAATCAGCGGTATGCTGACCTTCGCAGAAAATGATTTTACATATAAAATGAGCATCCTGAAAAGTGCGGATGAAGCCGGCACAGCCTGCAACAGATTCACCTATTCCTACAAAGCAATCGCCGGCGTAGGGCATTTCCTGCATACCTATATGGGTGACGGCAGCCCTCTGCCCACCTTTACAGGCGAGCCTGAACGTGCAAGCATCCCCAACGATATTGATGCATGGACAAAGGAAATCTGGGAAAATCTGAATGAGCAGAACAAAATTTCCATCTATGTACGCTTCACAGACCTGAAAACAGGTGCGGTTGAAAATAGAATGATTAACAAAAATGCGTAAGCATTGTTGGCAGAACAGGGAAGAAAGGAGTTTTTGGCAAATGAAAGAATTTGAATTGAAATATGGCTGTAATCCAAACCAGAAGCCTGCAAAAATCTTTATGGAGGACGGCAGCGATCTGCCCATCGAAATCCTCTGCGGCAGACCCGGCTACATCAACTTTCTGGACGCATTCAACAGCTGGCAGCTGGTAAAGGAAATCAAGGAAGCACTGGGTATGCCTGCGGCAACCTCCTTCAAGCATGTAAGCCCTACCTCTGCGGCAGTCGGCACACCCATGAGTGATGCGCTGAAAAAAGCCTGCTTCGTGGATGATATTGAGGGTCTGGATGATTCCCCTCTGGCATTGGCTTACGCAAGAGCAAGAGGGACAGACAGAATGTCCTCCTTCGGGGACTGGATTGCACTCAGCGATGTCTGCGATGCAACAACCGCAAAGCTGATTAAAAGAGAGGTTTCCGATGGTATCATTGCGCCCGGCTATACGGAGGAAGCACTGGAAATTCTGAAAACAAAGAAAAAGGGCAACTATAATATCGTAAAAATCGACCCTGCCTATGTGCCTGCGGTGCAGGAAAAGAAGCAGGTTTTCGGTATTACCTTTGAGCAGGGCAGAAATAACTTCGCCATCAATAAGGCTCTTCTGGAAAATGTAGTAACAGAAAACAAGAACCTGCCTGAGGAAGCAAAGCGCGACCTCATTATCGCATTGATTACACTGAAATATACACAGTCCAACTCCGTTTGCTTCGCAAAGGACGGACAGGCAATCGGCGTTGGTGCAGGGCAGCAGTCCAGAATCCACTGCACCAGACTGGCAGGCAATAAAGCTGACATCTGGCATCTGAGACAGCATGAAAAGGTTCTCAATCTGCCTTTCCTGCCTACTGTCGGTCGCCCCGATAGAGATAACACCATTGATATTTATATCTCCGATGATTATGAGGATGTTCTGGCTGAGGGTACATGGCAGACATTGTTCTCCGAAAAGCCCGAACCTTTGACAAAGGAAGAAAAGAAGGCATATCTTTCTACAATCAAGGGTGTGGCACTTGGCTCCGATGCATTCTTCCCCTTCGGTGACAATATTGAACGTGCGGCAAAGAGCGGCGTTAGCTATATTGCAGAGCCCGGCGGCTCCATTCGTGATGATAATGTAATTGAAACCTGCAACAGATTCGGCATGGCAATGGCATTCACAGGCATGAGATTGTTCCATCACTGATTTAGAAAAGATTGGAAAGGAGCTTGCGAAAAATGAAAATTATGGTAGTTGGCGGTGGCGGCAGAGAGCATGCCATCATTAAGAAAATCAAAGAAAATCCACAGGTAACGGAGCTGTATGCACTGCCCGGCAACGGCGGCATTGCTAAGGACGCGACCTGCGTAGATATTGCGGCGAAGGATGTGGAAGGCGTGGTTGCCTTCGCAAAGGAAAAGGGCATTGATTTTGCTGTGGTTGCACCGGATGATCCTCTGGTGCTTGGCATGGTGGATGCACTGAATGCAATCGGTATTCCTTGCTTCGGGCCTGATAAAAAGGCGGCAATTTTGGAGGGCAGTAAGGTTTTCTCTAAAAATCTGATGAAAAAATACGGCATCCCCACAGCGGCGTATGAAGTATTTGATGATATGGAAAAGGCACTGGCATATCTGGAAACCGCACCCCTGCCGACCGTTGTGAAGGCGGATGGTCTGGCACTGGGCAAGGGCGTTATCATTGCAGAAACAAAGGAGCAGGCACAGGATGCAGTGCGCTCCATGATGGCGGATAAGGTATTCGGCGCAAGCGGTGACCATGTCGTAATCGAAGAATTTATGACAGGACCGGAGGTTTCCGTTCTGGCATTCACAGACGGGAAAACCATGGTTCCTATGGTTTCCGCAATGGATCATAAGAGAGCCTTGGATGGTGATAAGGGTCTGAATACCGGCGGCATGGGGACGATTGCTCCCAACCCCTTCTATACAGAGGCTGTGGCGAAGGAATGTATGGAAAAGATTTTCGTACCGACTATGGAGGCAATGAACAAGGAAGGGCGCACCTTTAAGGGCTGCCTGTTCTTCGGTCTGATGATTACACCCGCCGGCCCCAAGGTAATTGAATATAACTGCCGCTTTGGTGACCCCGAAACACAGGTGGTTCTGCCTCTGCTGGAAAGCGATTTGCTGACCATTATGCAGGCGGTAGCGGCTGAAAAGCTGGCTGATGTAGAGGTAAAATTCAGCGATAAGGCGGCTTGCTGTGTCATCATGGCATCCGCAGGCTATCCCCAGAGCTATGAAAAGGGCTTCCCCATCACATTGCCTGCGAAGGATCAGCTGATTTTTGTTGCAGGCGCAAAGGCGGCAGATGGCAAGCTTTTGACAAACGGCGGTCGTGTGCTTGGTGTTACGGAAATTGCGGACACCTTGCCCGAAGCAATCGCAAAATCCTATGAAGCTGTAAAAACAGTGAAATTCGATAACGCTTTCTATAGAAACGATATTGGGAAAAAAGCCCTTGCGGCGGAGGTATGAAATGGTTTATAGAATCTATGTTGAAAAAAAGCAGGGTCTGACTGCCGAAGCAGATGCCCTGAGAAATGATATTGTCAATCTGTTGGGCATCAAGGGGCTGACAGGGCTGCGCCTGCTGAACCGCTATGATGCAGAACAGCTGGATAAGAATTTATTTGATTACTGCACAAAAACGGTATTCTCCGAACCGCAGCTGGATGATTTGAGAGAAGAAATCCCTACGGATGGTGCGGCTGTGTTTGCGGTAGAATATCTGCCGGGTCAGTTTGACCAAAGAGCAAATTCCGCAGCGGAATGTATTCAGATTATTTCCAAGCAGGAAAGACCTTTGATTAAAACCGCAAAGGTTTATGTGCTGTATGGCAATCTGAGCAGGGAGGATGTTGAGGAGATTAAGAAATACCTCATCAACCCCGTAGAATCCAGAGAAGCATCTCTGGATGCGTTTGATACACTGGATGTGAAATATGAAATCCCCACAGAGGTTGCTATCGTGGAGGGCTTCTGTGAAATGGATGAAGCGGCATTAGCGGCTTATATCAAGGATATGGGTCTGGCAATGGATTTGGATGATATCAAGGTCTGCCAGAAGTATTTCCTGAGCGAGCAGAGAGACCCTACCATTACGGAAATCAAGATGATTGATACCTATTGGTCTGACCACTGCCGTCATACTACTTTCCAGACAACCATCGACAGCATCAAATTTGAGGATGCGACCCTGCAGGCGGCATATAACGAATATCTGGCAACCAGAGAAGCCATCGGCAGAACAAAGCCCATCAATCTGATGGATATGGGTACGATCGTGGCAAAATTCCTGAAAAAGGAAGGCAAGCTGGATAAGCTGGATGAATCCGAGGAAATCAATGCCTGCACCGTGAAAATTGATGTAGACGTAGAAGGTAAAACAGAAAAATGGCTGCTGCTGTTTAAAAATGAAACCCATAACCACCCCACAGAAATTGAACCCTTTGGCGGCGCGGCTACCTGTGTAGGCGGTGCCATTCGCGACCCTCTGAGCGGTCGTTCCTATGTATATGCCGCAATGCGTGTGACAGGTGCAGGCAACCCCCTGACACCCGTTTCCGAAACACTGCGCGGCAAGCTGCCCCAGAGAAAGATTGTTACCACAGCGGCAGCAGGCTATAGCTCCTACGGCAACCAGATTGGTCTGGCAACAGGGCAGGTAGATGAACTCTATCATGAAGGCTATGTGGCAAAGAGAATGGAAATCGGCGCAGTAATTGCGGCAGCACCTGCGGAAAATGTACGCAGAGAACGCCCGATTGACAGCGATATCGTTATTCTGCTGGGCGGCAGAACAGGACGTGACGGCTGCGGCGGCGCAACCGGCTCCTCTAAATCCCATACACTGGAATCTCTGGAAAGCTGTGGCGCAGAGGTACAGAAGGGCAACGCCCCCGAAGAAAGAAAATTACAGAGACTGTTCCGCAACCCCGAAGCATCTAAGCTGATTAAGCGTTGTAACGACTTCGGCGCAGGTGGCGTTTCTGTTGCTATCGGCGAATTGGCGGATGGTCTGGAAATTGATTTGAATGCAGTTCCCAAGAAATACGATGGCTTAGATGGCACAGAGCTTGCGATTTCCGAATCTCAGGAAAGAATGGCTGTTGTTGTTGCGGCAGAGGATGTTGCGCGCTTCAAAGAGCTGGCTTATGCAGAAAACCTCGAAGCAACCGTTGTTGCGAAGGTAACAGAAAAGCCTTATCTGGTGATGCACTGGAATGGCAAGCAGATTGTAAATATCTCCCGTGCATTCTTGGATTCCAATGGTGCAGAAAAGCATATCGATATTACACCCGATGCACCCAAGCCTTTTGCAAAGGAAATTCCCGCAGATTTCAAAAAGGGATATCTGGCATTGGCGCAGGATTTGAACGTATGCTCCAAGCGAGGGCTTTCCGAACGCTTCGACTCCACCATTGGTGCAGGTACAGTTCTGATGCCCTTCGGCGGTAAGAATCAGAAAACACCCATTCAGGCTATGGTAAATAAGGTATCCGTTGAAAAGAAGGATACCACCACCTGCTCTCTGATGGCATGGGGCTATAACCCCTTCATTGCTGAAAACAGCCCTTATCACAGTGCATATCTGGCAGTTGTGGAATCTGTTGCAAAGCTGGTGGCAACAGGTGCAAAATTTGAGGATGTTTATCTTTCCTTCCAGGAATATTTTGAAAAGCCCATGAAGGACGGCAAGCGTTGGGGCAAGCCTCTGGCGGCGCTGTTGGGCGCATTCATGGCGCAGAAGGGTCTGGAAATTGCTGCAATCGGCGGCAAGGACTCTATGAGCGGTACCTTTGAGCATATTGATGTACCTCCTACATTGGTTTCCTTCGCAGTGACAACAGACAGTATCAAAAATATCATTTCTCCCGAATTCAAGGGCGAAGGGCATAAGGTTATTCTGCTGAAGCCCGAATATGATAAAGAAGGTCTGCCTACAACAGAGAGCCTGAAAAAGCTCTTTGATGTGGTAACAGGTTTGATGCGAGAGGGCAAGGTTGCCGCAGCTTATACCCCGACCTATGGCGGCGTAGCGGAAGCAGTGTTGAAAATGACAATGGGGAACGATATCGGCTTTACCTATGCGGACGGCGTAAGCATGGACGATATCTTTGGCTATCACTACGGTGCATTTGTTCTGGAGCTGACAGGTGATGCAGAGGTTGGCACACTGCTTGGTACCACAGGCGGCAAGGCAATCATCTGCGGCGGCGAAAGCATTGCTCTGGAGGAAATCTTTGCAGCTTATGAAAATAAACTGGAAGAAATCTATCCTATGCACACAGCGGCAGAGGAAAAGAAGGAAATTCCCACATTCACTGCAAAGGCAGAGGGTATTTCCTACCATGCAAAGGCGGCAGTTGCGAAGCCTCGTGTTCTGATTCCCGTATTCCCCGGCACAAACTGCGAATTTGATTCCGCAAAGGCAGTAGAACGCGCAGGTGCAGAAGCGAATATCTTCGTTATCAATAACCTTTCTGCGGCAGGCATTGCGGATTCCATTGACCGCTTTGCCAAGGAAGTGAAGCAGGCACAGACCATCTTCATTCCCGGCGGCTTCTCCGGCGGTGATGAACCCGATGGCTCCGGTAAATTTATTACAGCCTTCTTCCGTAACCCCGAAATCAAGGAGGCTGTCACAGCACATCTGAAGGAGAAGGATGGTTTGATGATTGGTATCTGCAACGGCTTCCAGGCATTGATTAAGCTGGGTCTGGTGCCTTATGGCGAAATCATTGATACCGATGAAACCTGCCCGACCCTTTCCTATAACACAATCAGCAGACACCAGTCCAAGATTGTACGCGTGAGAGTTGCAACAGAAAAATCTCCTTGGCTGACAAATGTGAAGGCAGGGGATATCTTCAGCGTACCTATCTCCCATGGCGAAGGGCGCATTCTGGCAGAGGATAAGCTGGTACAGGAGTTGGCAACAAAGGGTCAGATTCTGACACAGTATGTAGACGAAAACGGTCTGCCTACCAACGATATCCAGTTTAACCCCAATGGCTCTACCTATGCCATCGAGGGTCTGATTTCTCCCGATGGTCGTGTTTTGGGCAAGATGGGGCATGCAGAGCGTATCGGTGATGGTCTGTATCAGAACGTAGCAGGCAATTACGATATGAAGCTGTTCAAATCCATGGTAGAATATTTCAAATAATCGCTTTTGAAAATAGAAGAAAAGATGAGAGTGCCGACTTTGTCGGCACTTTTGTCAGAAAGAGGGAGAAAAATGATTCGTTTTGAATGTGATTACGCTGAGGGAATGCATCCTCGTATTCTGGAACGTCTGGTGGAGACCAATATGAAACAGACGGCAGGCTATGGCGAGGATTCCCACTGCGAACGTGCGGCGGCGCTGATTCAGCAGGCGTGCGGCAGAGAGGATATTGATGTGCATTTTCTGGTTGGCGGCACACAGACAAATCTGACCGTAATCGGGAGTATCCTGCGCCCCTATCAGGGTGTTTTCTGCGCGGATACGGGACATCTGAATGTGCATGAAACAGGTGCGATTGAAGCGACAGGGCATAAGGTTATTGTTTTGCCGACCACGGCGGACGGCAGACTGACTGCTGCAGAAATCCGAAAGGCGTATGAGGCGCATTGGAACGATGCAACCCACGAGCACATGGTACAGCCGGGCATGGTTTATATTTCTCAGTCCACCGAGGATGGCACCGCCTACACCAAAGCAGAGCTGGAGGAAATCAGTGCAACTTGCCGCAAATGCGAATTGCCGCTGTTTATTGATGGGGCAAGACTGGGCTATGCGCTGGCAGCAGAGGATTGCGACCATACCTTGCAGGATATCGCAAGGCTTGCGGATGTATTCTATATTGGCGGCACAAAGGTCGGTGCAATGATGGGCGAAGCGGTTGTGATTGTAAATCCTGCATTGAAAAAGGATTTTCGTTATATCATTAAAAACCGCGGCGCAATGCTCGCAAAGGGCAGACTGCTGGGGATTCAGTTTGAAACGCTGTTCGAAGATGGGCTGTATTTTGAGGTGGCAAAGCACGCAGACAAAATGGCGATGCAAATTCGGAACGCATTTGAGAAAAAGGGCATAAAAATGCTCTTTGATTCCAAGACAAATCAGCAGTTCCCGATTCTGCCGAATGAAATGATGGAAAAGCTGGCGGAGAAATATGCGTTCTCCTTCTGGTGTAAAGTGGGGGATGCCCATACCGCTGTGCGCTTCTGCACCAGCTGGGCAACGAAGGAAGAAAATGTAGCTGAGCTGCTTGAAGATATTAAAAAGCTTTGATTCTTTTTGGAGACGCTGTCCCCAAGCCCCTGCGATTCTTTCATGAGGGCTTTCATTCAAGTAGGGTTGCACCCTTGCCCTTCGGGCAACCGCCGCATCTGTTCGGCGGTGCGTACCTCAAACTCCCACCAAAGGAATAATCCCTTTGGAAACCTATACAAAAACAAAAATCCCGATTGTACGATAAAAATACAATCGGGATTCTTTTTTATAATGATTTTTGGTAAAAGCGCATGCTTTTACCGTATCAGGTCAAGGGCATGATGCCCTTGCAGGGGTTTGGGGACAGCGTCCCTAAGGTCTTTGTTTGCTTACCCTTCCAGATGCTCGGTGTCGTCCACATCTAATGCCTCAACCAGCTTTACCTCAGGATTCTTCTGCATGAAATTGTTTAGCGTGTACTGGTTCGCGAACAGCAGAATCGGACGCTCAAAATGGTCATAAACCAGAGTGCTTCTTGCCACCACATAATCCTTGACATCCTTCGGAGAACCGGGTGCAACCCAACGCGCTACCTGATATTCCAAAGGTTCCATGCGAATTTCGGAATTATATTCATTCAATAAGCGATACTGGAACACCTCAAACTGCAGCTGCCCAACCGCACCCAGAATGACATCATTAAATTCATTATGATATACCTGAATTGCGCCCTCCTGTGCCAACTGCTGTACACCCTTCTGGAACTGCTTTGCCTTCAGGGAGTTCACAGGGCGCACGCGGCAGAATAATTCGGGCGGGAAGGTCGGCAGGGGTTCAAAGAACAGCTTTTCCTTTCTGTCTGTCAGCGTATCCCCAATTTGGAAGTTGCCGCTGTCATAAATACCGATAATATCGCCTGCAATGGCAGTTTCCACGGTTTCTCTGTCATTCGCCATCAGATGTGTAGATTGGCTCAGCTTCATCTGCTTGCCTGTACGGGAAAGGGTTACGCTCATCCCTCTGGTAAACGTACCGGAGCAGATGCGGAAGAATGCCAATCTGTCACGGTGTGCAGGGTTCATGTTTGCCTGAATTTTGAAAATGAAGCCGCTGAAGAAATCATCATTGGGGTTGACCTCACCTGTAGTGGTCTTTCTAGTACCGGGAGCAGGGGACCATTCCAGAAAATGATGCAGGAAGGGCGTTACACCGAAATCCGCCAGTGCAGAGCCGAAGAATACGGGAGACAGCTTGCCGTCCTTGATTGCCTGCAAATCGAAGGGGTTGCCTGCGCCGTCCAGAAGCTCCATCTCGCTACGCAGGATATCCAGATTCGCATCAGAAATGACACCCTCCAGCGTATCACCGAATACACCGTTTGCACCAAGCTCAATCACGCCATCCTTTTGCTTATAAAGATAAACCTTATTTTCCAGTCTGTCATAAATACCTTCAAAGGTCAGACCGTTGCCGATGGGCCATGTGACAGCGGTGGAGGGCAGACCTAACGCATCCTCCAAGTCCGCCATACAATCCAGTGGGTCCTTGGACTGACGGTCTAGTTTGTTAATAAAGGTAAAAATGGGGATTTCACGCATGGAACAGACCTTGAACAGCTTTACAGTCTGTGCTTCGACACCCTTTGCCGCGTCGATAACCATAACTGCACTATCTACAGAGGTCAGGATACGATAGGTGTCCTCACCAAAGTCATTATGCCCCGGAGTGTCCATGATGGAAACAACCTTATCATCATATTCAAACTGCATAACGGAGGAGGTAACGGAAATCCCTCTCTGTTTTTCAATTTCCATCCAGTCGGATTTTGCAAATTTGTTTTTCCCTCTTGCCTTTACCGTACCTGCTTCGCGGATTGCGCCGCCGTGCAGCAGCAGCTTTTCCGTCAATGTTGTTTTGCCGGCATCGGGGTGGGAAATAATCCCGAAAATACGGCGCTTCTGAATTGCATCTGCATTACTCATATATTTCTTTCCTTTCTTTCGTGGAATAGGGTATTTTTTGTTATATTTGAATACACATTATTTCTATTTTACCCGAATTTCCACAAAAATGGAATACAAAGATAGGAAAAAAGTGCAGGAGAGAGAAAATTTTCATGTTTTTCGGGAAAATACATTGACGCGAGAATGTCTTTGGACTAAAATAAGAACGTTAGGAAATGTAACAAAAATAAAAAATTTTTGGAGGTAATGAAAATGAAATTTACAAGCACAGATAAAGCACCCGCAGCACTGGGTCCCTATTCTCAGGCAGTATCCGTAAACGGTCTGCTGTTCACATCCGGTCAGATTGCACTGGATCCCGCAACAGGTGAAATCGTTGGTTCCGATGTTCAGGCACAGGCTGAACAGGTTTGCAAAAACCTGGCTGCAGTTCTGGAAGCAAACGGTCTGACATTCACAGACGCTGTAAAAACAACATGCTTCCTGGCTGATATGGGCGACTTCGCAGCATTCAACGAAGTTTACGGCAAATACTTCACAGGCAAGCCTGCACGTTCCTGCGTAGCAGTTAAAACACTGCCTAAGAATGTACTGTGCGAAGTTGAAGTTATCGCAGAAATGAAATAATTTCAGTTAAAATTCCGATTTTAGCTGACAAAGAAGTCCTTGTCCCAGACAGGGACTTCTTTTTTGTATGAAAAAGGGAATTACAAGAAAAATTGACAGGGGAGAGTCTGGTAAAAAAATACTCCCTTTTGTATAATAGAGAGCAGATAGAGAACAGAGAAAAAATTTGGAAAAGAGGTGAGGTCATGTTTGATATTCAGGAGGAATTGAAAAAGCTGCCCCAAAAGCCGGGAGTTTATCTGATGAAGGATGAAAACGGGCATATCATTTATGTGGGGAAGGCAGTGAATTTGAAAAACCGCGTGCGGCAGTATTTTCAAAGCAGCCGCAATCAGACGGCAAAAACACGTTCCATGGTGCCGAATATCCGTGAATTTGAATATATCGTAACAGATTCCGAAATGGAAGCGCTTCTCTTGGAATGCAACCTCATTAAAAAGCATCATCCCTATTATAATATTCTTCTGAAGGATGACAAAAGCTATCCTTATATCAAGGTGACGGTGCAGGAGATGTTTCCGCGCATCTTCATCACACGCCGGATGGAGAAGGATAAGGCAAAATATTATGGGCCGTTTACGGATGTGCTGGCGGCGAAGGAAACCGTCGAAACCCTGCATAAGCTGTTCCCAATCCGTAAATGCAAGAAGGTGTTTCCGAGGGATATCGGGAAGGAACGTCCTTGCCTGAATCACCATATCGGGCAGTGCATTGCGCCATGCAGCGGAAGGGTTTCCCCTGAGGAATATCAGGTCTATATCAAGGATGCTATGGATTTTCTGGAAGGAAAGCACCATACTATCATGAAGAAAATGGAGCAGGAAATGCTGACGGCATCGGAAAATATGGAATTTGAAAGAGCGGCGGCACTGCGGGATAAAATTGCCGCGATTAAAAGCGTTGCGGAAAAGCAGAAAATTTCCAACACCGGTCTGGGAGATGCGGATGTCATCGGCTTTGTGCGTGCGTATGAGGAATGTCTGGTGCAGGTGTTCTTTATCCGTGGCGGCAAAATGACAGGACGGGAGAATTTCACCCTGACCGCCTTTGCAGAGCAGAGCCGCGCGGAGATTCTGACGGCATTTGTTAAGCAGTTTTACAGCGGTACCGCCTATATCCCGAAGGAAATCATTTTGCAGGAAGGGCTTGTGGCAGAGGAAAGCGACCTGATTGCGGAATACCTTTCCGAAAAACGGGGCAGCCGCGTTACGCTGACGGTTCCTGTCAAGGGAGAAAAGCATAAGCTGACGGAGCTTGCGCATAAGAACGCCATGCTGATTTTCGAGCAGTTTGGCGAAAAGCTGAAACGAGAGGAGCAGCGCACGAAGGGCGCAATGGAAGAGCTGCGGCAGGCACTTTCTCTGCCGGACGAGCTGAAGCGTGTAGAGGCGTATGACATTTCCAATACGCAGGGCTTTGAATCGGTCGGCTCGATGGTTGTGTTCGAGGATGGGCGCGCCAAAAACAGCGACTACCGTAAGTTTAAGATTAAAACCGTTGTCGGGGCAAATGATTATGCCTCTATGAAGGAGGTCATCACGCGCCGCCTGAGCCATGCCATCAAGGAAAACACAGAGGGCAAAACCTCCAGCTTTACCCGTTTGCCCGATTTAATCCTGATGGATGGCGGCAAAACGCAGGTACACGCCGCAGAGGAGGTGCTGCTTGCCTTCGGGATGGATATCCCTGTTTGCGGGATGGTGAAGGATGACAGGCACCGCACCAGAGGACTGCTGTTTCATGAGCAGGAAATCAGAATTCCCCTGACCTCGGAGGGCTTTAAGCTGGTGACGCGCATACAGGATGAGGTGCATCGCTTTGCCATCACCTACCACAGAAAGCTGCGCGATGAAAGAAATCTTCATTCCGTTCTGGATGATATCAAGGGCATCGGTGAGGTACGCCGCAAGGCTTTACTGCGCCATTTCGGCTCAATCGAAAGGATTGCCGCAGCAGAGGTGGCAGATCTTTTAGAGGTGGATGGCATGACGATTCCTGCGGCGGAGCAGGTCTATCTTTTTTTCCATCGGGAGGAATTGCAAAACGGATGATTTTCGGGTAAGATATATATTTAGGAGATTATTTGATTTTATAGAAAAACGAAAGACGAGGTGAGCCGCAAATGTATTCTGCGGAGTTAAAAAAAATCGTAGAGGTATTTGAACTGGAAAGCGTTTTGCCGGAATTGAGTCTGGAGGGGCGTTCTGTTCTGCGTAAGGAAATTAACCGCCCTGCATTACAGCTGGCAGGCTTTTATGAACGCTTTGACAGCGACCGCTTGCAGGTGATTGGGCGTGTGGAATACAGCTATCTGCTGAGTCTGAACGATGAGGACAGAAAAAATGCCATCCGCCATTTATTTCAGTATCATATTCCCTGTCTGGTGGTTTGCAAGAATCTTGAGATTTTCCCCGAAATGGTGGAATACGGCAGAGAATACAGCATACCTATTTTTCGCACCGCGCAGAATACAACCGACTTTACGGCGGAGTTGATTTTCTGGCTGAGAGAGGAACTGGCAGACCGTGTGATGATGCACGGCGTTCTTGTGGATATTTACGGCGAGGGCGTGCTGATTACAGGTGCAAGCGGCATCGGGAAAAGCGAAACGGCACTGGAGCTGATTAAAAGAGGACACCGCCTGATTGCGGATGATGCAGTGGAAATCAAACGGATTGCCGACAGAAGGCTGATTGGCTCCTGTCCGGAGATTATCCGCTATCTGATTGAACTGCGCGGCATCGGGATTCTGAATGTAAAGGAGTTGTTTGGTGTCGGCTCTGTAAAGGAGCAGAAAACGGTTGACCTTGTCATTAAGCTTGAGGTCTGGGATGGGAAGGCGGATTCCTATGACAGGTTGGGGCTGAATGAGGAATATATGGATATTCTGGGAAATAAGGTGCAGCTGAATACGATTCCTGTGCGCCCGGGCAGAAACGTGGCAATGATTTGCGAATCGGCGGCAATGACAAACCGTCAAAAAAAGATGGGGAAAAATACCGCGCAGGATTTTGCAAATCGAATCGGAAAATAAGAAGGTGAAACGATGGAAAGATTGAAACAGGAGCTTCTTGCCTGTCTGGGAGAGGAAGGGCTGAAGCTTCATGAAATGATGAAGGAGCATACGACATTTCGTGTGGGCGGCGCGGCGGATTATTTTATTCAGCCGAAAAGCGCAGAGGAGCTGCGTGCTGCCTTTGAAATTTTGCATAGATATGAAATGCCCGTTCTGGTGATTGGCAACGGCAGCAATCTTCTGGTAAGGGATAAAGGCATCCGCGGCGCGGTGATTCAGATTTATAACCGCATGGCGGAGATTACGATAGAAGGGAATACAATTCATACCAAGGGCGGCGCACTGCTGAGTGCTGTTGCGGCAAGGGCTGCGGATAAGGGTCTGACCGGTCTGGAATTTGCAAGCGGGATTCCCGGCAGCATCGGCGGCGCAGTTGTGATGAATGCAGGCGCGTATGGCGGCGAAATGAAGGATGTGCTAGCAAGTGTGGATGTGCTGACGCAGGATTTAGAAATCAAGACCATTCCTGCGGCGGAGCTGAATTTAGGCTACCGCTACAGCAGTATTCCTGAAAAGGGCTATATCGTTCTGGGGGCAACGCTGCAATTAAAAAAAGGCAACGCCGCAGAAATCCGTGGACGCATGGCAGAATTGGCAGAGCAGAGAAGGGCAAAGCAGCCCTTACAGTACCCCAGTGCAGGCAGCACCTTCAAGCGTCCTGAGGGGTATTTTGCAGGGAAGCTGGTGCAGGATGCAGGGCTAAAGGGCAAAACCATCGGTGGCGCACAGGTATCCGAAAAGCACTCCGGCTTTCTGATTAACATCGGCGGCGCAACGGCACAGGATATTCTGGATTTGATTGCGTTCTGCCAGAAGGAAGTCAAGGATAAATTCGGTGTGACACTGGAAACGGAAGTGAAAATCGTCGGAGAAGAATAAGGAGAGATGGGAAAGGTCGGTGAAGGAGTATGCGGTTTGTGATTGTAACGGGGATGTCCGGCGCAGGGAAAACCTCTGTGCTGAAATTTCTGGAGGACATCAATTTTTTCTGTGTAGATAATATTCCCCCTGCATTGCTGCCGAAGTTTGCGGAGCTTTGCTATGAGCAGGAGGGTGAAATCGAGCGTGTTGCCATGGGGATTGATATTCGTGGCGGTAAGCTGTTTAATGACCTGTTTGAGGTACTGTCTGATTTGCAGCATAAGGGATATGAATATGAGATTTTATTCTTGGATGCCTCGGATGATGTGCTGATTAAACGCTATAAGGAAACCAGAAGAAGTCATCCTCTTTCCAAAAACGGCTCCATTCAAGAGGGAATTCAGAAGGAGCGCGAAATACTGAAGGATGTCAAGCGTAAGGCAACCTATATCATCGACACGAGCCAGATTTTGACCCGACAGCTCAAGGAGCAGATTAACCGTATTTTTGTAGAAAATCAATCTTACGAAAATCTGATGATTACGGTGCAATCCTTTGGCTTTAAATACGGAATTCCTGCAGACAGTGATTTAGTATTCGATGTACGTTTTCTGCCCAATCCCTTTTATATTCAGGAGCTGAAGGAAATGACGGGGAACGACGAACCTGTCAGTAGCTATGTGATGAGCTTTGAGGAAAGCCGAACATTTCTGAAAAAGCTGGTGGATATGCTGGAATTTCTGATTCCGCACTATATTAAAGAGGGCAAAAATAGTCTTGTCATCAGCATCGGCTGCACGGGCGGAAAGCACCGCTCTGTTACCCTTACGAATGCCCTTTACAATGCCCTTGGAAAGGATGGACACACCCTCCTTCTCAAGCATAATGACATTGAAAAGGACAGCAGACACAAGAAATAAGCAAAAAACAGAAAGGAGGGGCAAATTTGTCATTTTCGTCTAAGGTTAAGGGTGAGTTGTCCCTTCATTTTGGAAATGGAAGACATTGTGAAATTGCGGAAATTGCAGCGTATGTTAATATCTATGGACAGATAGCCGTGTTTGGCGGAAATTTTTGTTTAAAAATCCAAACAGAGAATGATTACGCTGTGAAAAAATGCTTTACATTATTGAGAAATACTTTTAATATGATAGCGGATGTATCTGTAAGAATCAGCGGGCAGAAGCGGCAGACTAAGGTGTATACCCTGCTTGTACGCGATGCAGCAGCCATCTTACAGGCAACCGGTATTTTAACAATAGAAAAGGAACAGAAGAAACTGAAAAAGCGGATTTATCCGCCTGTGGTCAGCAGCATCTGCTGTCGGCGGGCATATATTCGCGGCGCATTCATTTCTGTCGGCTCTGTAAATGATCCGGAAAAGAACTATCATCTGGAATTCGTTCTGGCGGATTTGTCTGCGGCGGAGCAGCTGCGGGATTTAATCAATGCCTTCGGATTGGATGCCAAGGTGGTAGAGAGAAAAGAGCATTATATCGTCTATCTGAAAGAGGGTGAACAGATTGTCGATTTGTTGAATATCATGGAGGCACCGCTGGCGCTGATGGATTTGGAGAATGTCCGCATCGTCAAGGAAATGCGCAATGATATCAACAGAAAAGTCAACTGTGAAACGGCGAACCTGAATAAGGTGGTCGGAGCGGCTGTGAAGCAATTAGAGGATATCAATTATATTGAGGAAACCATCGGGCTTGCGCGTCTGCCGGAGCAGTTGGCAGAGGTGGCGAGGGTGCGATTGGAATATCCGGACAGAAGCTTGAAAGAGCTGGGTTCTTTCCTCATGACACCTGTCGGAAAGTCCGGTGTCAACCATAGACTGCGTAAAATCAGCAGCATTGCTGAGGCATTAAGAGAAGGGAAGGGTGGAATAGAATGACACAGAAATCAATTACCATCAAGGCATCCTTGGATGCAAGACAGGCTGCGTATTTCGTGCAGACGGCCGGGAAATTTGAATCTGAAATTCAGGTTAGTGTGGATGAAAAAAGAATTAACGCAAAGAGCATTATGGGCACTATCGCGCTGAATATGCAGGAAGGGCAGACTGCCCTGATTACTGCGGACGGCAAGGACGAAGCAGCGGCAGTGGAAGAGCTGGCGGCAGTATTGGCATAATTTTTTTATACAGAGCAGCAATCATTACATACAAAAAACCCTGTCGGAGAATCAACGGCAGGGTTGATTTCTTTCTGCACCTGTGTTATACTGTCAAAGCAACTGAACAAACGAGATGTACCTGCTACGGATACCACCGAAAAGGACCACGAGAGGACCATGGGTATCCCACCATCTCGGTAAATAAAAAACAGGAGGTCTTTTTTTAATGAACAAAAACATTGTAAACACAAAATTTCTGGTTTCCACAGCGCTCATTGCGGCAATTTATGTTGTGATGACATTGGCGATTGCACCACTTAGCTTCGGAATGATTCAGATTCGTATTTCCGAGGTGCTGATGCTGATGGCATTTATCGACAAAAAGTATGCGCCCGGTCTGGTGCTTGGCTGTTTCATTGCGAACTGCTTCAGCCCCTTCGGTATGATGGACGTTGTATTCGGCACAGCCTGCACAGCGGCTTCTCTTGTGGGGATTACGAAATGCAGCAAAACACTGTTCGGCGCAAGCCTTTGGCCTGTGCTTTGCAATGCATTCATCGGCATTGAGCTGTATCTGTTCGGCAGTCCGCTTCTGCTGAGCATGGCAACGGTTGCGTTTGGGGAATTCCTTTCCGTTTCCGTTGTGGGTTATGTTCTGTTCCGTCAGGTTTTGAAAAACAGCACCTTGGTGGAACGCCTGAAAATTGCATAAAATCAAAAAACAGGGACTTTTCCTGCTTTTAGGGCAGGAAGAGTCCTTATTTTTCTGCTTTTATTTTTTTGAAAAAAAGCTCTTGACAAATAAAATCGGGGTGCTATAATCTAACTAACCAAAGAGAGAAACCGATGATTAAGAGGAGTAGCCTTTCAAATCAGCTTTCAGAGAGTTGCGGATGGTGGAATCGCAACAGCGAGAGGATGGGTGAATGGACTTATGAGGGCGGTCGAAAGCGAAAGCGAGTAGTAACCGACGGGAAACGCACCCGTTACCAGAGCGTAACTGTATGGCTGTACAGTGGAAAGAGCGGATGATTTTTTCATCAATTTGGGTGGTACCGCAGGAATATACAAGTCTTGTCCCATAGTAGATTACTATGTGATAAGGCTTTTTTTATTCGGCAAAATCGAGTACCTCGTTCGAGAAAACAGCTAAGACGAGATGAGACGAGACAGAAGGAAACAAAAAACAGTATGAGAAAAGGAGCGATTGGTATGAAAAAGTTTATGGCAATGACAATGGCAATGGTGATGGCAGCAATGGCACTGACAGGCTGCGGCAGCAGCAATGCGGCAGATGATAAGGCAAGTGGAGATATTCCCGTTATCGGCATCAATCAGTATGGACAGCACGCATCTTTGGATAACTGTCGAGAGGGCTTTTTGCAGGGTCTGGAGGAAGCAGGTTTGAAGGAAGGCGTGGATTACAAGATTGAATATCAGAATGCAGGCTTTGATGACAACGCCGCAACACAGATTGCACAGAACTTCTCTGCAAAGAATGTTGCGCTGATGTGTGCGATTGCAACACCCTCCGCAACTGCTTGCTATGCGGCGGCAGAGGATAAGGATATTCCTGTTATCTTCACAGCAATTACCGACCCTGAGGAAGCAAAGCTGACCGGTGGCAACATCACAGGCACCAGCGACAAGCTTCCCATCGAAGGACAGCTTGAGCTGATTCGTAAGGTGCAGCCCGATGCAAAAACAATCGGGATTCTTTACACAACAAGCGAACCCAATTCCGTTTCCGCAGTAAAGGAATATCAGGAAAAGGCAGGAGAATACGGCTTCAAGATTGAAGCACTGGGCGTTATGACACAGGCTGAGGTGAATCAGGCAACAGATACGCTGATTTCGAAGGGTGTAGACTGCTTCACAAACCTGACAGACAATAACGTAGTCGGCGTTCTGCCTTCCATTCTGGAAAAAACAAACGAAGCAGGCATCCCTGTTTACGGCAGTGAAATCGAGCAGGTAAAGCTGGGCTGCGTAGCCTCCGCAGGGATTGAATACGTTGCACTGGGCAGACAGACAGGCATGATGGCAGCAAAGATTCTCAAGGGCGAAGCAAAAGCATCCGATATGTCCTACGAAACCATTTCCGAATTTGAAATTTATGTAAATCCCGATGCAATGGCTGCACTGAAGCTGAGCGCAGATGTGGAAAATGCGATTGATGTAACTGCGGAATAAGCGTCCGCATAGAAAGAGGTTCCTTTATGTTTGATTTGATTATCAGTACGCTGACACAGGGCTTTATTTACGCCCTGTTGTCCTACGGCATTTATATTACATATAAAATACTGGATTTTCCTGATTTGACGGTAGATGGCAGCTTTCCCCTCGGGGCGGCGATTACGGCAGTCCTTCTGGTAAAGGGGATGAACCCCTTTCTGGTGCTTATAGCGGCGCTTCTGGTGGGCGCGGCAGCCGGACTGGTAACAGGTGTCATTCATGTGAAATTCGGTGTCAGAGACCTTTTGGCAGGTATCATCACTATGACGGCGTTGTTCTCCATCAATTTGCAGATTGCAGGCTCCAATCTGGCGGTAGAGCGTGCCATCGGTACGATTTATACCTCCGGTCCGATTATGGCTGTGATGGGCAATTCTACCCTGATGATGCGTAAATTTGTAGTATCTCTGCTGATTGCTTTGATTTTCAAATTCATTCTGGATTGGTATCTTAAGACAAAAAGCGGCATGCTCCTGCGTGCAGTTGGTGATAACAGCACACTGGTAACCACCCTTGCAAAGGATAAGGGCATTGTAAAGATTATCGGGCTGACAGTTGCAAATGCACTCGTTGCCTTCTCCGGCGCGCTGGTCTGCATGGAGCAGAGAGCCTTCTCCAGTACCATGGGGACAGGGCAGATGGTTTTTGGTCTGGCGGCGGTTATCATTGGCACAACCCTGTTCCGTAAGGTTAGCTTTGCGAAGGGCACTACGGCGGTTCTGGTCGGCAGTGTGTTCTATAAGGCTTGTATTCAGGTGGCAATCAGCTTGGGTCTGCCCGCAAATCTGATGAAGCTGGCAACGGCAGTGCTGTTCCTGATTATTTTGATTCTTGGTAATAAACAGAAGGGTGGTGCGGAGCATGCTTGAGCTAAAGCATATCAAAAAAATCTATAATCCCGGCACCATCTCCGAAACACTGCTGTTTGAGGATTTTAATTTGACTGTGCCCGACGGCGAATTTGTTTCGATTGTCGGCAGTAATGGGTCGGGTAAAACCTCTATGCTGAATATCATCTGCGGCAGCATTCCCATTCAGAAGGGAGAGGTGCTGATTGGCGGCAAGGATATTGCAAAAATGAAGGATTTTCAGAGATATCGCACCATTGGGCGTGTTTATCAGGACCCTTCGGCAGGCACCTGTCCAAATCTGACAATGCTTGAGAATATGTCTCTGGCGGATAATAAGGGCAAGCCCTTCGGTCTGGGCAGAGGTGTGAATAAGGCAAGAGAAAATTTCTATAAGGAACAGCTTTCTATTTTGGGGCTGGGTCTGGAAAATAAAATGAATGTCAAGCTGGGGGCGCTTTCCGGCGGACAAAGACAGGCGGCAACGCTGATTATGGCAACGCTGACACCTATTGAATTTCTGATTCTGGATGAACACACCGCTGCGCTTGACCCCAAAACGGCGGATATCATCATGGAATTGACGAATAAGGTGGTGCAGGAAAAGCACCTGACAGCAATGATGGTAACGCATAACCTGCGCTATGCGGTGGAATATGGCAGTCGTCTGATTATGATGGATAAGGGTCATATCGTGCTGGATAAGGCAGGAGAAGAAAAGGTCAATACAAAGGTGGATGATATTCTGGATATCTTCACGAAAATCAGTATCGAATGTGGAAACTGATTGGAAGCTGCATATACAATCCTCGGATAATTTCGTCCGAGGATTTTTTCTGTGCTTTTCACAGGAATCCGTTTATGGTATACTCAGAGAAAATGCAAAAGATAGAAGGTTGATGGGAATTAAGATGAAGCATTTAATTGACAAATTGGAGAGAGAAAAAGCCCTCACCAAGACGGAGTGGATTACCCTGCTGAATGGCAGAACGCCCGATTTGGCGGAATATCTTTTTGCAAAGGCGAGAGACATTCGCCATCAGCATTACGGCAGGGATATCTATATTCGAGGGCTGATTGAATTTACGAATTATTGCAGAAATAACTGCTATTACTGCGGTATCCGCAGAGGGAATGAGGGGCTGAAGCGCTATCGGCTGACGGAGGAGGAAATTCTTTCCTGCTGTGAACAGGGGTATGCCCTCGGCTTTCGCACCTTTGTTTTGCAGGGCGGCGAGGATCTGTATTTTACGCAGGAAAAAATGACGCATATTATCTGTTCTATGCGTGAGAAATACCCCGATTGTGCGATTACGCTTTCCATCGGGGAGAGGGAAAGGGAAGAATATGAAGCGTATTTTGCGGCAGGGGCGAACCGCTTTTTGCTGCGGCACGAAACGGCAAACGAAGCACATTATCGTACGCTGCATCCCGCGGAGCTGGATTTAAACCACCGCAAGGCTTGTCTCCGGAACCTGAAGAAAATCGGTTATCAGGTAGGAAGCGGCATTATGGTTGGCTCGCCTGGGCAGACGGCAGAGCATCTGGCGGAGGATCTGCTGTTTCTGAAGGAGCTGAATCCCCACATGATTGGCATTGGACCCTTCATTCCCCAGAAGGATACGCCCTTTCGGGAGGAAAAGGCAGGTACATTGGAACTGACACTTTTCCTTCTGGGACTTCTGCGGCTGATGCTGCCAAAGGTGCTTCTGCCCTCTACAACGGCACTCAGCACCATTCATCCGGATGGGCGGAAAATGGGGATTCTGGCAGGGGCAAATGTTGTCATGCCGAACCTTTCCCCGCAGGAAAACAGAAAGCTTTACAGTCTGTATGATAACAAACGATCCATGGGGGATGAAGCGGCGGAGGGGCTTGCCCTTTTAAAGGCAGAGACGGAATCCATTGGCTATCGGGTGGTCAGCGCCCGCGGAGATTCTCTGGTAGAATAGGAGGAAAAAATGGGACTGAACAATACACCGTTGTCGGAACGGATACATATCGGGATTTTCGGCAGAAGAAATGCAGGAAAATCCAGTGTCATCAATGCTATGACAGGACAGAATTTAGCAATCGTTTCTGATGTGGCAGGCACAACAACAGACCCTGTGCAGAAGGCAATGGAGCTGCTGCCGCTTGGGCCTGTTGTTATGATTGATACCCCCGGTCTGGATGATGTGGGGGAACTTGGAAAAATGCGCGTAGAAAAGGCATATCAGGTTTTGCAAAAAACCGATATTGCCGTTATCGTGATAGATGCGTCTGTCGGGGAAACGGCGGAGGATACGGCAATTCTTGCAGAAATTCAAAAGAGAAGCATTCCGTATATCATCGTAAAAAACAAAGCGGATTTGACGCAGAAGCAGGATGGAGAAAATGAAATTTTCGTCAGCGCAAAAACGGGCGAAAATATTTCCGTCCTGAAGGAACGCATTGCTGCGTTAGCACCAAAGGGGGAGAAGGAACGCAGAATTATCGGGGATTTACTGGAACCAAATGATTTTGTGATGTTGGTTGTGCCGATTGATTCCGCTGCGCCGAAGGGCAGGCTGATTTTGCCGCAGCAGCAGACGATTCGGGATATTCTGGAGGCGGGCGCGGTTTCGATTGTCGCAAGAGATTTTGAGCTTGCGGAAACGCTGGCAGCCCTTGGAAAACGTCCGAAGCTGGTCATCACGGACAGCCAGATTTTCGGGAAGGTTTCTAAAATCGTACCGGAGGATATCCCTCTGACCTCGTTTTCGATTCTGATGGCGCGGTATAAGGGCAATCTGGAGCAAAATGTCAAAGGGGCGAGAGCCTTGGAGCAGTTGAAGAATGGAGATACGGTACTGATTTCCGAGGGCTGTACCCATCACCGTCAGTGTGAGGATATCGGAACGGTCAAGCTGCCCCGTTGGATTCGGGAATATACGGGGAAGGAATTGCAGTTTCAATTTACAAGCGGCGGCACATTCCCTGCGGATTTATCTCCCTATGCGCTGATTGTGCATTGTGGCGGCTGCATGCTGAATGAAAAGGAAATGCAGCACCGACTTTCCATAGCGAAGGAGCAGGGCGCGAAAATGACGAATTACGGCATCTGTATCGCCTATATTCATGGGATTCTGGAAAGAAGCCTTGCGCCTTTGGGATTATAAAAAACAGAAAAAGAAAGCAGACACCATAGAATTTATTTCTACGAATGTCTGCTTTTTGTTTATCTTCTGTAATTTCTTCTTCTGCGGGGTCTTTGTCTGCGCAGCTGCTTTCTGCGCTGATAGCTTCTGTAGCCGATGAATCGGGTGATGCAGAAAATAAGAAGGAGAACGATTGCCGCAATCCCCACACCGATGGCGACCCTTTTCACCATGCCGGAAAGAGAGGATTTATCCAGCTCTGCCTTCTGTGTATCTGTCAGCGCGTCTACAGCATTCTGTGCAATCAAATCAACGGTTTGCGTTTTGCCATTATAGGAAAGCTGCAATGTGCCGAGGGTCTGCCCTTTTTTGACTGTGCCCTCTACACCTTCGGGAATATCCGTCTTTACGGTAACGGCAGAGGCATCCGTTCCCTTCGGCAGGGTGTAATACACATCCTCGCTTGGTGCAATCGTCACCTTGCCCAAGTCAACGGCTTTTTTGTTATAGGTTTCGGTTACAGGTACGGTTGAGGTATAGTCGCTGACCGCGGCAATCTTCACGGATGCGTAATTTGCAAAGCCGTAATCGAACAAAGCAGCGGTATCGGTATAATGCTCCGCACCATTGCACTTCATCACAACGGCAATCAGCGTCAGCCCGTCCCGTTCGGCGTATGTCACAAGTGTATTGCCTGCCTCAACGGTATAGCCTGTTTTGCCGCCGATGGCATCCTTATAATAATAGATGGAATTGGGGTTCAGCATCTGGTGCTGTCCATGCAGATAGCGGGTTTCTGTCTGTAGATTGGTCGGGGGAATTTCGTAATCGGTTTCGCTCATCATGGAACGATATTCCTCGTGCTTGAGCAGCTCCCTTGCAATCAGCGCCATGTCATGTGCGGTGGTGTAATGGTTTTCATCAAACAGTCCATTAGCGTTGACAAAATTTGTATTTGTACAGCCGAGCTCCTTCGCCCGCTCCGTCATGTGCTTGGCAAATGCCTCCACAGAGCCATCCACATATTCCGCTACGCCGTTGGAGGCTTCGTTTGCGGAACGCAGAATAATTGCACGCAGCACCTGCTCCAAGGTTAATGTTTCGCCTTCGAGGATGGCAATATGCGCACTGCCGGGCTCAATGTTGTAAACGGCATCGTGGGAAAATGTGATTTCATCCGTCAGCTTGCCGTTTTCCAATGCCAGAAGAATTGTCATCAGCTTTGTGATGCTGGCAGGATACATTTTTTTGTCTGCATCCTTATCATAGAGAATTTCCCCGCTTGCCGCATCTATCAGAACGGCGGTTTCTGCGGCAAGGCTCAGCGTATCGTTCGCGGTGGTCTCATCTGCCTGCGTTTCGTTTGTTTCATTTGTTTGCGTTTCTTTTGCTTGGTTTTCTTCTTCTGCAAAGACGGAATAAGAGGGGAGAGCTATCGTAAATGCCAATAAGAACGGCAGGAATCGTGTCAATCGTTTTTTCATGTGAATCTCCTATATATTTGAAAATTTATTTTATATGTGATATAGTTATTTCGTATGAGTATCTGCGTTTCCGAAGGAAACGGCAATACCTTATTTTATCACATGAAACGAAAAAGAAAAAGAGGTTTGTATTAAAGTTGCATGAGAATACATTTTTTAAAAAAATCGGAACAGAACGCCTGAAGCTTCTGGCAGTGCTGCTGTTTTTTCTGTTCAGCGGCATCTGGTACAGCCATAGCTTTGCAACGGGCGCATTGGAAATAGGAACACCTGCTTCTGCGGAGAAAATCACCGAAAAACGGGAAATAAACGCAGAAAATGATACAGGCAGGTTGAATATCAACACCGCAACAGCGAAGGAGCTGACGCGCCTTTCCGGCATTGGCGAGAAAAAGGCGGCGGAAATTGTTGCGTATCGGGAGGAAAACGGCGGCTTTTCTGATATCGCGGAGCTGATGCGTGTTTCCGGTATCGGAGAAAAAACCTTTGCAGAAATACAGGATGAAATTACAGTGGGAGAATAAGGAGGCTGAAAATGGCGTATCAGATTTTAGTGGTGGATGATGAAAAGCTCATCGTAAAGGGAATTAAATTTTCCTTGGAGCAGGACGGCATGGAGGTCACTGCGGCGTATGATGGGGAAGAGGCTCTGCAAAACATCAAGGAAAAGAATTTCGATTTGGTGGTGCTCGATGTGATGCTGCCGAAGATGGATGGGCTTGAGGTTTGCCAGCAGACAAGAGAATTTTCACAGGTACCGATTATTATGGTAACGGCGAAGGGCGAGGATATGGATAAAATTATGGGGTTGGAATACGGCGCGGATGATTACATCACAAAGCCCTTTAACATTCTGGAGCTGAAGGCGAGAATAAAAGCCATTCTGCGCCGCAGTGTGAAAAAAGCACCTGCCGAGACACAGGAGAAAAAAGTTCTGAAGGCAAGAGACCTAGAGCTTTCCTTCGACAGCAGACGTGTATTTATCAGCGGAAAGGAGGTAAACCTGACCGCGAAGGAATTCGACCTTCTGGAGCTGCTCATGGAAAACCCCGGAAAGGTTTACAGCAGAGAAAAACTTCTGGATACCGTCTGGGGTTATGATTACCCCGGTGATGTGCGTACGGTGGATGTACATGTGCGCCGTTTGAGAGAAAAAATTGAAGTAAATCCGAGCGAACCGAAGTATATCTTTACAAAATGGGGAGTTGGTTACTATTTTAACTAAAGCGACGAAAGAAAAGAAAAAGCTCCCGTTTATTTCTCTGCGCTGGATTATGCTTGCAGGCTATCTGGTAGGGGGGATTGTTCCGCTCCTGCTTCTGGCAAGCACCATTCTTCACTCTGTTCAGGGATATTTCTTGGATGAGCGGAAGAAGGTCCTGCTCAGTCAGGCAAATGTTATCTCCGGACAGGTTACATCCTCGGAATTTTTGTTTGATGAAGAAAACCGCAGCGCACTGGAGGAAACCATTTTGGAGACCAGTCAGGAAAAGAATTTTCGTGTTATGATTTTAGATTCCTCCTGCCTGGTAACCTATGATACAGGCTATGAGGATGTCGGGAAAACGCTGCTTCTGCCTGAGGTTGTGCAGGCATTACAGCATAAGGATACCGCAAAGGAGCAGAAAAACGGTACGGTTTATGCCGCAGCCTCTATTGTCGGTGCAGGTGATACGCGTGTGGGTGTAGTGCTGATTGTAGACAGCTTGGCAGATGTGCATGATATTCTTGGAGATATCGGCAGGGAGGCATATCTGCTGTTGGGAACGCTTGTCCTTCTAGTGCTGATTGTGATGGTTATTATTTCAAAGGTCTTTACAGAGCCTGTGAAAAATCTGATTGACGTTATTCGCAAAATGTCTGAGGGGCATTTTGAACAGCGTGCAAAGGTCAGGGGGATTGTGCATAATGAAATTGTGGATCTTGCGATTTCCTGTAACCAGATGGCAGACCAGCTGGAAAAGGTAGAATCCAGCCGCCAGCAGTTTGTTTCCAATGTATCACATGAGCTGAAAACGCCTTTAAGCTCCGTAAAGGTGCTGAGTGAATCTATTTTGCTGCAGGAGGATGTTCCGAAGGAAATGTATGTGGAATTTCTGCATGATATTACCTCTGAGGTTGACCGTATGACTGCAATCATCAATGACCTTTTGACGCTTGTTAAGCTGGATCAAAAGGAAATCCCCCTGAATTTTAAGGAAACAAATCTTACGCAGATGATGACGGATATCATCAAGCGCTTGCAGCCAATGGCTGATGCCAAGCATATTTCTCTGCAATGGGACGCATCGAAGGAAATTCATGCGGAGGCAGATGAAATGAAGCTTTCCCTTGCGATTTCTAATTTGGTTGATAATGCAGTGAAATATACCCCGGAAGAAGGAACCGTAAAGGTTTCTTTAGATGCAGACCATCAAAACGTATTTATCAGCGTGGCAGATACGGGCATTGGGATTCCGGAGGATGAGGTCAACCGTATTTTTGAACGCTTCTACCGTGTGGATAAAACAAGAGACAGAGAAACCGGCGGCACGGGGCTTGGGCTTTCCATTACCCACAGCACCATCATGATGCACAAGGGCAGCATTAAGGTAAACAGCAAGGAGGAGGAAGGCACGACCATTCTGGTGCGGATTCCTCTCAAGCAGCCGACCACACACGGATAAAGGAGGAATTTTATGACACAACGAAAATCTTTGGTGCGAAAGCTGATTGTCCTGTTTATTGTGCTGGTCATACTGATTCCTTGTTCCGTTCTGGTGTATGATACCGTAGTTTCATCGAATGAGGAAAGAGTGGATTTTTATTATATGATGAGTGACGGCGGCATGGGTGCTCTGAAAAAAAATATTCCCCGAACGGACAGGGAGGAAATGCTGAAAAACGTGCTTGCGATTTTACAGGAGGGCCCTAATGCGGATGGTGCGACGGCTTCTATGCCACAGAATCTGGAGATACGCTCTGTTACACTGGAGCAAGCCACTGTTACGGTGGATTTTTCCGAGGAATATTTGCAGATGAATGATTTGGAGGAGACTATTTGCCGTTCCTCTGTCGTCTGGACGCTGACCTCTCTGGATTTCGTGAAGAATGTACGGATTCTGGTAGAGGGTGAGCCGCTGAAAAATCAGAACGGTGAGGCGTATGCGATTTTCAACAGAGATAATGTCTGGATAGATACGGAAATTTCCGCGGAAACCACAGGCTACGCAATTCTGACACTGTATTTCGCAAATGCGGAAGGCACGGATCTGGTGGCGGAGGAGCGTGTGGTAGAGGTAAACGCAAACCAGACCAGAGAAAAAACCGTTTTGGAACAGCTGATTGCAGGACCGGAGGAAAAAGGCAGTGTTGCAACGATTCCTATCGGTACAAAAATCAAGGATGTAACCACAACAGATGACGGCACCTGCTATGTCAATCTGAGTGAGGAATTTGTGCTGAAGCACACCGGCGGCGAAAGGGAGGAGCTGCTGACGATTTATTCGATTGTAAATTCTCTGTGCAAACTGGATCAGATTGACCGCGTGCAGTTCCTGGTAGAAGGGAAAAAGCTGGATACCTATAAGGATAATTTGCAGTTCAAAACGCCATTTACCGCAGTTGACAGCATCAGAAGACTTGAGGAGAGATAAGAGGAGAACAGAAATGAAGCGTCCGATACTCTGGACAACAATTTTCATGATTTGTGGAATATATATGAGACTGGGCATATCGAAAGTGATATGTCTGGTCTCTTTTCTTTTTCTGCTCTTTTTTCTGTTTCGTTTTGTGATAAACAAGAAAAAGCCTGCTTATCTGCTGCTTCTGTTCTTTGTTCCGCTTGGATTCTTTTCGGCAGGGGTGCATTGGCAGGCAGAGCAGAGCCTTTTGACAAAAACCGTAACAGGCGAGGGCGTGATTCTGGAAGAAGGAGAAACTACCTCCGGCAATCAGAAGCTGACCCTTCGCTGTAGTCTTGAAAAGCAGGAGAAGCCCTGCAAGGTCTATGCCATCTGGGCAGGAGAGGAACGCTTTCAGGAGGGAGAGCGGGTTGCCTTTTCGGGTGAAATCGTGCCGTTTTCCAAGCAAAGCTACCCCGGCGGCTATGATGAACAGCTGTATCTTCTGACGAAAGGCTATGATTACAAGCTTTATCCGGATGAAATCAAGGTGACAGGACAGGATACCTCCTTTTCCGTTCGGCTTGCGCGAGCCAGAGCTGGTGTGCAGATGGTTCTGGATAGAATTTTGCCTGCGGAGGAAAGCGGTTTGATGCAGGCGGTGCTGACGGGGGATAAGGAAAAAATTCCGGAGGAAAGCTATAATTTATACAGCAAGGCAGGTGTCGTGCATGTGCTTTGTATTTCAGGGCTGCATTTGTCCATATTGGCGCTGTATCTGGCATTTTTTCTGGAAAAGGCTCTGGGAAGGAGCAAACGCACCTCCGCACTTGTGACGATTTTTGCTGTGTTTGCCTTCCTGCTTTTTATTAAATCCTCCCCGTCCTCCTATCGCGCAGCATTGATGATTATGGTTGTGCTTCTGGGCAGAGCGTTCTATCGCCTGCCGGATGCGCTGAATACCATGGCGATTGCGGCGTTCCTTCTTCTGCTTTTTCAGCCGCTGTATCTGTTTCATGCAGGCTTTCAGCTTTCGTTTCTGACGGTATTCGGCATCTGGTTTGGTATAGGCAGAATGGAGCGGAAGAAAAAGAAGGACAGGGGTAAGTTCGATTGGCTGAAGGAAAGTCTGCTGGTTTCCCTTTATGCATCTCTGTTCAGCTATCCTGCGGTGGCGTATTATTTTTCCTCCGTCTCTCTGGTCGGCATTTTCGCGAATCTTCTGATTGTGCCGTTGAGCGGCTTGCTTCTGGGATTCGGACTTCTGAGTGTCTTGCTGGGTGCAGTCTGTCTGCCTGCGGGCATCTTTGCGGCAGGGAGTGTCTATGCCATTTTGCAGGCTTTCAAAATTGTCTGCACAGCACTGGTTCGTCTGCCCTTTGCGTATGTACTCGTTGGGTGTCCATCCTACTTGTCCATTGTGCTGTACTATGTCCTGCTGTTTTTCGTTCTGGAATACGGCGGCAGAAAGGGAAGCTGGAAGGTTGGGGCGGTACTGAGTGCGGCACTGTTCTGTGCGGTGTTTGAAAATCCGCTGTTCCGTAAGGAAAATACGATTGCCTTTCTGGATGTGGGACAGGGCGATGCAGCGGTGATTTCTACATACGATGGCGCGGCATATCTTGTGGATGGCGGCGGGAAATTCGGGCAGGATTTTGGTGAAAATGTCGGCAAGCGCATTGTTTTGCCTTATCTGGAATATCTTGGGGTGTCCGCACTGGACGGTGCGTTTCTTTCCCATCCGGACAGCGACCACATGACAGGTCTGCTTGAGGTTCTGGAAACCGTTCCCACAAAGGGACTCTATCTTTCTGATTATGCCTTTGCGGAAAATGAGCAGACCGATTTTCTGAAAGAAATGGTGGAAAAACACAATATTCCATTGTATACTATAAAAACAGGTGATTCCTCTTTAGAAGATACGCTCCTTTGCTTATATCCGACAGGAGCTTCTGCCGGGACAGGAGAGGAAAACCAAGGCTCTATGGTGCTGCGCTACAGTTATGGTGATACGAAGGTGCTGTTTACGGGGGATATTACCGCAGAGGAGGAACAACAGCTTTTGGAGCAGAATATTTCGGCGGATGTGCTGAAGGTGGCGCATCATGGCTCAAAATACAGCTCAGATGCCGCTTTTCTGGAAAAGGTATCGCCAAAGGCAGCAGTCATTTCCTGCGGTACGAACAATGTATACGGACATCCGCATAAGGAAGCCATGGAACGTCTGCAAAAAACGGGTGCCGAAATTTTTCGTACGGATGAGGATGGAACCATCCTTGTGACCATAGGAAAAGACGGTGCAATGAATATAGAAACCATGACGGAAAGGAAACCGTTATATGAAAACATTAAAGAAAAACTGGAAAAATCATGAATTTAGCCGTTGCTATCTCTTTTTCGGCGAAGAAACCTACCTCATTCGGGAATATGAAGCGGCACTGCGCAAGGCAATTCTGCCCGATGGCGCGGAAATGATGAATGAGGACAGCTTCGAGGAAAAACGGGCAACTGCGGCGGCAATCATGGATGCGGCGGAAACCTTGCCGTTTCTGAATGATAAACGCCTGGTCATCGTGCGAAACAGTGCCTTTTTCCAGAAGGGCGGCAGAAAAGAGGAGGGCGAAAAGCTCAAAGCCTTTCTTTCTAATCTGCCCGAAACGGTCTGCCTGCTTTTCATTGAGGAAAAGGTAGAAAAAAGCAACGCGCTTTATAAGGCGGTTGTCAAAAACGGACAGGCAGTTGAGTTCAAAAAACAGGCGGAAAAGGACTTAGGCACATGGATAAAACAGCGCTGCAAGGCAAACGGGATGCAGATGAGCGATGGCGTACTGAATCTCTTTTTGCAGACAGTGGATCATGATATGGAAAATCTGGATGGCGAGCTGCAAAAGCTGATTGCCTATAAGGGAGAGAAAGCAGAAATCCGCGCGGAGGATATTCGTGCGGTCTGTACGGTTTCTCTGGAGGCGCGTGTGTTTGACCTTGTGAAGGCGGTGGCGGAAAAGCATCCCGAAAGGGCGGTTCAGATTTATCGCACACTGCTTTCCATGAAGGAATCCCCGTATATGGTGCTTTCGCTGATTACCAGACAATTTCGCCTGATTCTGGAAACAATGCTGCTGACGCAGAACGGGCTAACACAGGAGCAGATTGCGGCAAGGCTGGAGCTGCGCGAATTTGCGGTGAAGGAATATCAGCGGCAGTCAAAACGCTTCCCTGTGGCAGGCTGGAAACAGGCAGTCAGAGACTGCTTGCAAGCGGATTTGGATATCAAATCGGGCAGGGCGGCAGAGGAAACCGCGGTAGAGCTTTTAATTATGAAATATGCGGCGTAACAGAATCATTCCAAGGCAGGTTGCCATTTATTCCTTTTGAAATGTATTTTTTTCGCCCAGAAAGGTAGAGCGGCAGATGCTGTTTTTTCCGTATTTTTTGCGGATGGCATCCATGGCAGCATCTACCTTTTTTTGTTTGCTCCAATCCTGCTCCAGAAGGGAAAGCTGTATACAATCCTCTTTACAAAGCTTACCCGCACGCACCCCCAACAGCCGCAGAGGTTCGCCCTTCCAGACCTCATCAAAGATTTCCGCTGCAGCGGCATAAACCGCATTGGTGCAGTCGATGGCATTTGCCAGCTGCTTCTGGTGAGAATAGACTTGAAAATCGGCGGTTTTCAGCGTAACTGCTATTTTTTCGGCACAAAGCTTTTCCTGCCGCAGACGCATGGAAACGGTTTCCGATAAGGCTAACAGAATTTTGTGCGCAGCTTCGCGGTCGGTCACATCAAAGGGCGTTGTGGTGCTGTTGCCGATGGATTTGCTTTCGGAAACGGAAGGGGCAACGGGGCTGTCATCTATCCCATTTGCATAAGCGTGAAGCAGCTTGCCAAAGCTTTTGAATTCCTTTTCCAAAAGCAATGGCGGATACGCAGCAAGCTCGCCAACCGTGCGAATTCCCATTTTTCGCAGACGCGGAGCGGTGCGCCGCCCGACCATGAACAAATCCTCAATCGGCAAGGGCCAAAATTTTGTTTCAATTTCTTCGGGGAAAAGGGTGATGCACTTATTCGGTTTTTCCAGCTCACCTGCCATTTTCGCCAAAAGCTTATTGGTGCTGATGCCGATATTGACGGTAAAGCCAAGCTCTGCAAGGATGCGCTTCTGAATGGCTTTTGCGGCTTCGATTGGAGGCCCAAACAGGGCTTCCATTCCCGTATAATCCAGAAATCCTTCATCTATGCTGAATGGCTCAATTCGGTCAGAATATTCCGAAAGAATATCGAACATGGCACGAGAGCATTTGGAATACAGCGCAAAATCGGGTGGATAGGCAATCAGATTCGGACATTTCTGCATTGCCTGTATAATCGGCTCACCTGTCACAATGCCGTGTTTTTTCGCAGAGGTGGACTTTGCCAGAACAATGCCGTGACGATCCTCTATACTCCCACCAATGATGGAGGGAATGGTGCGTAAATCTATCGGTTCTCCCTTTTTCAGAAGGGAAACGGCAGTCCAACTGAGATATGCACTGTTGACATCAATATGAAAAATAATTCTGGTCATGAGAGCCCTCCTTTCTTAAAATACGAACATACTTTCTGATAGCATATCACTTTTTTTGTCATTTTTCAACGAAGAAAGAAATTTTTTCGTTTCGGTATTCCTTGAAAGCCTCCGTAGTTGCCTTTATAATGTAAAGAAAAACGAAAGGGTGAAGCAGTATGATGAAAAAAAGAACCCTGGGCTGTATTTGTGGAGGGCTTCTCTTGGGGGTATTTTTTTATTGGCAGAATAATGGATTGATTCTGACAAAAATGACATACCGAGGGGAGATTCCTGCCGGCTTCGACGGCTATAAAATTTTGCAGATTGCGGATTTGCAGAATAAGGTATTCGGGAGGAGACAGGAACCGCTCCTGCGCAAAATCGAACAAAGCTGTCCGGATATTATTGTGATTACCGGAGATCTTGTAGACAGGCACGAGAACAGAACAGATGTAGACGGCGCTATGGAATTCATTCACGCACTGGTGACCTACGCGCCCGTGTATTTTGTCAGCGGTAACCATGAGCATCAAAGCGGCGAATGGGAAATTCTGGAGGAAGCACTGGTCGAGGCAGGGGTTACGGTACTGAATAACGGAAAATCTGTTATCGAGCGAAATGGAGATACGATTACCCTGCTCGGTTTGGCAGATAAAAAGGCGAATCGGCATTATGATTTGCTTCTGCATAGCCTGATGGCAGGGCAGGAGGACAGCTTTAACATTCTGCTTTCCCACCGACCGGAATTATTTGAAACCTATGTGCATGAAGGATTGGATCTGGTCTTTACAGGGCACGCGCATGGCGGACAGATTGTGATTCCCTTCTTCAGACAGGGGATTTTTGCGCCGCATCAAGGCTTTTTCCCGAAATATACAGAGGGGATGCACGAAAAGGACGGAACGGTTATGATTGTCAGCCGCGGCTTAGGCAACAGCAGCTTTCCTTTCCGTATTTTCAACCGCCCTGAGCTGATTGAGGTAACACTGCGGCAAGAGGGAAAATAACCATAGAGGGACTTGTATGGCAGTGGCTTTTTTGTTAAAATAAAGATAACTTAAATTCAGAAAGGAAGAAATCGTATGAATCCTATCGTAACATTTGAAATGAAGGACGGCGGAATCATCAAGGCTGAGCTGTATCCGGAAATTGCACCCAATACAGTCAATAATTTTATCTCTCTGGTGAAAAAAGGCTTTTATGACGGCAAAATTTTCCATAGAGTGATTCCCGGCTTTATGATTCAGGGCGGCTGCCCTGAGGGGACAGGCATGGGCGGTCCCGGCTATCATATTGCAGGCGAATTTAGCATGGCAGGCTTCAAAAATGACCTGAAGCATACCCCCGGCGTACTTTCCATGGCAAGAGCAATGCACCCCCACAGCGCAGGCTCTCAGTTCTTTATCATGCATGAAACCTCTCCACATCTGGATGGGCAGTATGCTGCATTCGGTAAGGTGATTGAAGGGATGGATGTAGTAAATCGTATTGCCGAAACAAAAACAAACAGACAGGACAAGCCTCTGGAGGATCAGGTTATGGTGAAGGTAACCGTAGATACCTTTGGCGTGGACTATCCCGAACCAGAAAAAATGTAATTGAAAAAAGAAAACAAAAACGAATCGAACTCCTTTGGAAATCGGTTCGTTTTTTGTTTCATTTCATAAATATAGTAATAAAATTTTTGTCGGATAGAAATTTTAGGAAAAACTTGATTTTTTTATAAAAGTATACTATAATATCATTCAGTCACGCTGATATGGCTCAGTTGGTAGAGCAATTGATTCGTAATCAATAGGTCGCGGGTTCGAGTCCCGCTATCAGCTTCTCACACCCGAAGATTTTCGGGTGTTTTTTATTGTAAAATGTTTTTTGAAAATATATAATTCGATATTGTATTATTTACATTCGTTTGATATAATGAACAGAACAAAGACTTTCCGCATTTTACTTTATAATTTTGGAGGTAATACAAATGACGAGCGAAAAGAAAAAGGTATTTGGTTTGAGTTTTCTGAGCGTTTTTCTCTGGGCATCTGCTTTTCCGTTGACGAAGGTGGCACAGCAGCAGTTTACGTCCATTCCTCTGGGTTTTCTGCGCTGTACGGTCGCAGCAATTTTTCTGATTATCATAGGGAAATGCTGTCACATTCGCCTGCCGCAGAAAAAGCACATTCCTTTGTTCTTTGTATCCGGCGGTCTTGGCTTTACGGGCTATATGATTACCTTTAACACAGGTATCCTGACGCTGACCTCCGCAACCTCCAGTATTATCATTGCGGTAACCCCGATTCTGACTGCAATCGTAGCATCCAATCTATATAAAGAGAAAATCAAACCCATCGGCTGGGCGGCAATCGCGGCTGCATTTATCGGTGTGCTGATTCTGCTTTTGTGGGAAGGCGTATTTTCCATCAATATCGGTCTTATCTGGACAGTCGGTGCGGCAATCGTATTCTGCGGCTATAATATCATGACAAGGAAGCTTTCTGCAATGGGCTATAATGCCTTGGAAATCGTAACCTACAGCATGATTTGCGGTGCCATTCTGCTTGGCTTCCGGGCAGGGGATGGACTGCATCAGCTGGCAGGTGCAAGCATGAGCCACATCATTGCGCTGATTTATCTGGGGGCTTTGCCCTCCGCAACGGCATATTTTACATGGGGCAAGGCAATGAGCTACGCGGAACGCACCAGTGAGGTAACAAACTTCATGTTTGTGACACCGCTGCTTTCCACCATTATGGGTTTTATCATCCTGCATGAGGTGCCAAATGCAGGAACATTTATCGGCGGCGCGATTATTATTATCAGTATCGTAGTCTTTAACCTGAAAGGGAAATGATTTTAAGAGGGGCTTAGATGTCCCTCTCTTTTTTTGTTTGCATTTTTGCGAAAAATGGTGTATCGTGTCTAAAGAGAAAGAAGGGGACAGCTTTGACAATACAAAAGAAAAAGGTTATCGGATACAGCCTATTTACCATATTCCTTTGGGCTTCGGCATATCCGCTGACAAAAATTGCGCAGACACATTTTACGGTTGTGTCGCTGGCGTTTCTTCGCAGCTTCATTGCAGGGAGCTTCATGCTGTTCATCGGGAAATTCCAAGAAATGGCACTGCCGAAGAAAAGGCATATTCCGTTATTCCTGCTTGCGGGAGCGCTTGGGTATGTGATTTATACGGTGGCAATGAATATCGGTTTGCAGACATTGCCTTCCGCAACGTGCAGCCTTCTGGTTGCTACATCTCCGATTATGACAGCAATAATTGCATCCAAGGTGTATCGGGAAAAAATCGGTCCGGTAAGTTGGATTTCAATTTTTATTGCCTTTTCAGGTGTTATGATTCTTCTGCTTTGGGACAGCCATGGCACGTTTTCCATTGATGCGGCAATGCTCTGGATGCTTCTTTCTGCCGCTTCCTGGGCAGGCTATAACATTATGACAAGAAAGCTGGTCGCCATGGGCTATACCTCCGCGCAGATTACCTGCTTCAGTATGCTTGGAGCCGCGCTGTGGCTCTGCTTTTCTGCTATGCAGGGCTTTCGGGAGATGGTAACCGGAGAGCCGAAGCATTTTCTCGCCTTGCTGTATCTTGCAATCATCTCTAATGCCATCGGCTGTATCCTCTGGGCGAAGGCTCTGGCGTATGCGGAAAAAACAAGCGAGGTGGCAAATTTTATGTTCCTTTCGCCGCTGCTGTCTACCCTGATGAGTTTTCTGCTCCTGCATGAAGTGCCGGGGATGGGAACCTTTGTCGGCGGTGCGATTATCATCTGTGGTCTGCTGCTTTTTAATCTGAAAGGGCAGAAAAAGGAATAACAGAAAAGAGAATGAAAAAAAGGATAAATCCTCATTTTTATTTGAAGATTTACCCTTTTTTAATTTGCTTTATTCAGTTGTGGAATTAGTATGCTCTGCCCCAGTAAACCATGTGCTTCGCAGGCTTGCCGCAGCATACGCAGACATCAGAGATTTCTTCCTGTTCAAAAGGAATACATCTGCTGGTTGCCGCTGTTCTTTCCTTGATAGCATCCTCACAGGCCTGATCGCCGCACCACATTGCTTTAATGAAGCCGGGTGTTTCGTTGATGATTTTTTCAAATTCATCCATTGTTTTTGCAACGTAGGTTCTGGATTCACGGTGTTCGGTTGCTTTTTTCAGCATATTTTCATGGATTTCATCCAGAAGGGCAGGAACCCTTGTTTCCAGCTCATCCAGAGAAACGAAAATCTTTTCACCGGTATCTCGTCTTGCCAGAACACACTGATTCTGTTCAATATCCTTGGGACCGATTTCCAAACGAACGGGAATCCCCTTCATTTCATATTCGGAGAACTTCCAGCCTGCGGATTTATCGGAATCATCCAGCTTTACGCGGCAAACCTTTGCCAGTCTGTTTTTCAGCTCAGCTGCTTTTTCCAGTACGCCTTCCTTTTTCTGCGCGATAGGAACAATCATCACCTGTGTGGGCGCGATACGAGGGGGCAGAACCAGACCGCTGTTGTCACCATGCACCATGATGATAGCACCAATCATACGGGTTGTCATGCCCCAGCTTGTCTGGTGTACATACTGGAGCTTGTTTTCCTTATCGGTATACTGGATGCCAAACGCATGCGCGAAGCCGTCACCGAAGTTATGGCTCGTGCCGGACTGCAGTGCCTTCCCATCATGCATCAGGGATTCAATGGTAAAGGTGTGTGCTGCACCTGCAAAGCGTTCCTTTTCTGTTTTTTCGCCCTTTATAACAGGGATTGCCAGTACATCACGGCAGAAATCCGCATAAATATTCAGCATCTGGATGGTTCTTTCCTGTGCCTCCTCTGCGGTTGCGTGCGCAGTATGACCCTCCTGCCACAAAAATTCCATGGTTCTCAGGAAGGGGCGTGTTGTTTTTTCCCAACGAACAACGGAGCACCACTGATTATACAGCTTGGGCAGGTCTCTGTAGGACTGCACGATATTTGCATAATGCTCACAGAACAGGGTTTCGGAGGTGGGGCGCACACAAATGCGTTCCTCCAGCTTCTTTTCGCCGCCGTGGGTAACCCATGCAACCTCGGGCGCAAAGCCTTCTACATGATCCTTTTCCTTCTGCAGCAGGCTTTCGGGAATGAACATAGGCATATATACATTTTCTACGCCTGTTTCCTTGAAGCGATCATCCAGCTGTCTTTGCAGCAGCTCCCAGATGGCATAACCATAAGGGCGGATGATCATGCAGCCCTTCAGGCTGGAATATGCCGTCAGGTCAGCTTTTTTTACAACGTCCGTATACCACTGGGGAAAATCCACTTCCATATCGGTGATGGATTCTACAAATTTCTTTTCTTTTGCCATTTGATTTCCTCCTTAAATCTTTCTTGCACAGAGAATTTCTGAAAATAAAAAAAGCCTTCATCCCTCTGAAAAGGGACCAAGGTCATTCGGCGGTGCCACCCTTATTGATGCAAAAACACATCCTCTCAAAGCCGTTAACGCCGCACTTACGCCGCATTTTCCCTGCGGAACTCAAGGGGCAGGTTCAAAAAGGCTTGCCGAGGCTCGCATCAACCGCCTGTTTTCTGGGGGCAAGGGGACTTTTTTACTATTCCCTGTCATTGTTTTTCACGGTTTCTATGATACCCCGAAAAAGCAGGCTGTGTCAAGGAGAAAGGGAAATTTCTTAAGAATTTCTTTCGGATTTTGTTAGAGGACTGCAAGATAGATATGATGGAAACGAGGAAACAGATTAGAAAAGATTAGATGCACGACTTTACTTGAAAGAAGAATTTCCCTGTGGTATGATACATCTGTATCAGAAAAATAACCCGAAAAAAGGGAAAGGATAAAGAAAAATGAAAAAGATTTTGATTGTTGTGGATATGCAGAATGACTTTATTGACGGCTCTCTCGGCACACCTGAGGCGGAGGCGATTGTAGACAATGTGATTGCAAAAATCAACACCTACACCAAGGATTGCGTGTATGCAACCAGAGATACCCATCAAGATAATTATTTGCAAACGCAGGAGGGTGAAAACCTTCCCATTGTGCATTGCATCGAAGGCACATACGGCTGGCAGCTGAATGAAAGGGTGCAGGCAGCTCTGGGCAGTGCCGTTGTGATGAATAAGCCATCCTTCGGTTCATGGGAGCTGGCAGATATGATGGTCATGGAATTTGCAGGACTGCCTGCGGAAGAATGTGAAATTGAGATTATCGGTCTTTGTACTGATATCTGCGTGGTTTCTAATGCGCTGATTTTAAAGGCAAGACTACCTGAGGTGAAAATCAGCGTAGATGCATCCTGCTGTGCAGGGGTAAGACCCGAAAGCCATGCGGCGGCATTGCAGACCATGCAGATGTGTCAGATTCATGTGCGGTAAAAAGCACCTTTTTGCAGAAAGAGAATCTTTTTTATAGGAATTTTTTTTGTAAGGACGTGAGGGTATGAAGGACGAAAGATTAGAAAAGCTGGCAGATGTGATGGTAAATTATTCAACAAAGGTGAAAAAAGGTGACCGCGTTGCTATTTCCGCAGAGGATGCGGCATTGCCGTTTATCAAGGCAGTTGCAAGGGCAGCAGTGAAGGCGGGCGCGTTGGTGGAATATTATATTGACGTTCCCGATGTGGATGCGGAGCTTCTGAAAAATGGGACAGAGGAGCAATATGCCAGAGAAAATATTCGTTTTGGTGCCTGCGCAAAAAGCGATGTCTGGATTAGCGCATGGGGCAGCGAAAACACAAAGACCATGCAGTCCATCGAAGCGGAGAGACTGAAACAGAAGCGTCTGGCGAATAAAGACAACCGCAAGATTTATTCCGAACGCATGGGAACGGGTGAGCTGCGCTGGTGCGGCACACAGTTCCCGACAAACGGAGATGCCCAGAATGCCGGCATGAGTCTGGAGGAATATGAGGATTTCGTTTATACCGCAGGCTATCTTTACGAGGAAGATCCTGTTGCAAAATGGCAGGAAATGGCGGCATGGCAGGAAAAATGGGCAAGCTATCTGGATGGAAAGAAGGAACTGCATATTCTTTCTAAGGATACGGATATTTTCGTGAATGTGGCAGGCAGAAAATGGATTAACTGCTGCGGGGATGCCAATTTCCCTGACGGTGAAATTTTTACCTCTCCTGTGGAGGATGGGATTAACGGCTATATTACCTTTTCCTATCCCGCCATCATGAATGGGAATGAATTTTACGAGGTATGCCTGACGGTAGAAAAGGGACGCATTGTGGATGTTTCCTGCAAAAATGAAGAAATGTTGGACACCCTGCTGTCCTATGTGGACACCGATGCAGGCTCCCGTTATTTCGGCGAGGTTGCCATCGGCACGAATTACGGGATTCAGCGGCACACGAAGAATATCCTGTTTGATGAAAAAATCGGCGGTTCCATGCACATGGCGATTGGCGAAGCCTTCCGGGAGGCAGGCGGCAAAAACCAATCTGCTATCCATTGGGACATGATCAATGACATGACAAGGGAAGGTAAAATCTATGCCGATGGTGAGCTTTTCTATGAAAACGGAAAATTCAAAGAAGAAATCTTAAAGAAATCCTAAGAAAGAGGAAATACCGAAAGGTTACGGAAAATGAGTATTTTCTGTAGCCTTTTCCTTCGGAAAAATCAGAAAATACAGGTTCTGTCGACAGAAAACTATTGACAGATTTATTACTTTTTTTTATACTGAATGTAATAGATTTGTAACAATTGCGACGGAAAATGGTTTGGAGGAGATTCCAATGGGTTTAAATAAAGTAATGAAACAGCTTTGTGTCACAGCTGCACTTGTTGTGCTGAGTACCGTAACTGCGTTCGCGGCAAACGTGGGACAGGCTTCCGGTACAAATGTAAATGTCCGCGCAGGGGCAAGTACAGGTGCAAATGTGTTAGGTAAAATTAACAAGGGTACAGAATATACTGTTCTGGATAAGGTTGATAACTGGTTTAAGATTTCCTATAACGGTGCAACCGGCTATGTTTTCGCGGATTATTTCTCCGTAACAAAGGCAGATGGCAGCATTACCGGCTCCGGTGTTAACCTGAGAGAAAAAGCAACTACAGCCTCCAATTCTCTGAAAAAATTCAGTAGCGGGGAAACAGTCACCGTAACAGGGCAGAATGACGATTGGTATCGTGTTTCCTATAACGGCGGTTCTGCTTATGTCAGCAAGGATTATGTTTCCGGCAATCTTCTGCAGTATGTTTCCAAGGTAAGCAACGAAACCACAGCTGCACCTGTAAGCGCAACAACAAAAGCAGAGGACACCTACGGCGTGGTAACGGCAGGCTCCGGCTTGAAGCTGCGCAAGGAAGCATCCACAAGCGCAGAGGTGCTGACGGTTCTTCCTTCCGGTACGATTGTTGATGTGGAACGTGCCGGACAGGATTGGGTCAGTATTGTGACAGATGCAGGGCAGAAGGGATATGTTTCCGCAGATTACCTGACTGTGAAAACAGGCGAAAAGCCCGATAACACTACAAGCAATACAGCATCTGCAAAGGGTGCCGCGGTGGTTGCATACGGCAAGCAGTTCATCGGTACACCTTATGTATGGGGCGGCACGAATCTGAACACAGGCGTAGATTGCTCCGGCTTTGTATACGCTGTTTATAAAAACTTCGGCATTACATTGAGTCGTTCTTCTGCATCTATGACGAGCAACGGCGTAGAGGTTTCCAAGGCAAATCTGCAGGCAGGCGATTTGGTATTTTTTAATACAGGCGGAAACAGCAGTATCAGCCATGTCGGCATTTATTGCGGTGACGGTACATACGTTCATTCAACGGATGGAAAGGGCAACGGTGTTACCGTAACAAATCTGAACAGCGGCTACAGCGCAAATACATATGTAACAGCAAGACGTATTTTTTAATGAAAAATCAAAAGGACTGACCGAAAAATCGGTTGGTTCTTTTTTGTGTTACTTTTTTAAAGAAGGAGAATAAGAATGAATATTACTGTATACCTTGGAGCAAATGAAGGCAATGACAACCGTCTGCGTGAGGCAGTGCAGGCATTAGGGCATTGGGTTGGTGAAAGCGGCAATGCACTGGTATATGGCGGCTCGAAAACAGGGCTGATGGGCGAGCTTGCAAAGGCTGTCCTTGAAGCCGGCGGCAGAGTGACAGGTGTAGAACCGCAGTTTTTCATGGATGCAGGCTTCCAGTACAATGGGCTGACAGAATTGATTGTTACAAAGGATATGTCCGAACGGAAGGCGAAAATGATTGCCCTTGGGGATGCGTTTATTGCATTTCCGGGCGGCACAGGCACACTGGAGGAAATTTCTGAAATTATAAGCAAGGTTGCCCTGAACCAGCTGAATGCGCCCTGTATTCTGTATAATCTGAATGGATACTATGATGATCTGAAGCATCTGCTCTCTCTTATGATTGAAAAGGGACTTTCCTCTGCGGAACGGCAGAAGGGCATCTTTTTTGCGGAAACGCTGGAGGAAATTAAAGAAATTCTTGAATGAAGCACAATGCAGAAACGATTAAAAAACATAAAAAATAATCGAATTACATAATAAAAAAACCTTATTCTTCCGAAATAGAGAGATAAGGTCTTTCGGTGTGTCCCAATAAGAAACCATAAAAAATGAAGTGGCTTTCAGTATTTCAGAATGTATAGTTTCTTATTTGGACGCACCTTTTGTTATATTTGCTTTTTATTCTTCCACATGCTCAATGGAAAGCAGTGCACAGGTCAGAAGCAGGAGAATATTGCAATAGACGATGGTAGTGCTGCCGAAATGCTGTGTGACAAGCGCACCGCAGCCTGCGCCGAGGATGAAGAAGAAAATCACGCCGTAATAATGCAGGCTTTTATAGCGCAACTCCTTATCGCCGCTCTGCACGAAACGAAACAATAGCTCCGTACCGCTGCGGAGATTGCCCGTACACATTGTGGAGGCGTAGGGCAAGCCATGCACCTTACGAAAGCTTTGCACCTGCATGGAGCAGACAAAGGAAACCAACACGTTTGCAACTATATCGTGTCTTTCTCCGAAGGGGAGCCACGCTACGATTGAAAGCATCGCAATTTCAAAGAGCAATACAATCTGCCGCCAGTGTACCTTCGGCAGGGGGGAGATGAATTTTTTAATCCATTCATCAATGAAGATACCCAGCACAAAGGCAAGCACAGGAATAATATACGTTCCTGCCTGCATCCATTCGCCATCTGCCAAATGCAGACCGAACAGGACGATATTACCCGTCTGCGCGTTGGCGAAAACATGTCCTCTTGCTACATAGCTATAGGCATCCAGAGAACCGCCAACCACAGCAAGCAGGACAGCAATCAGAAAAGTATCAGACATTTGTCGTTTAGAATAAATCATCATTTGTAAATTACCTCACTCATTTAAGTCGAAATCAGAATTTTATAATAAATATTTTCTGTCCAGAGAGCGATACTGCAATACCTCAAGCAGATGCTTTCGTGTAATCTGCGCATCACCGGAAAGGTCAGCGGCAGTGCGCGCCAGCTTAAGGATTTTATGGTAGGCGCGTGCGCTTAATTCCATTCTTGCAAAGGCAGTACGCAGCAGCTCCTTATCCTCTTCGCGCAGAGCGCAGTATTTTTCAATCTGTGCCGCGTTCATCTGCGCATTAAAGAAAATACCTTCATTCCGGAAACGCTCCAGCTGAATTTTATGCGCACAGACAACACGTTCCTTAATGGTGGCAGAGGATTCCGCAGGGATAGTGCTGTCCAGCTCCTCATACGCAACGGGTGGCATTTCTACCATTAAATCAATACGATCCAAAAGAGGGCCGCTGATTTTTCTGTGGTATTTCATGATTTCATTCGCAGAGCAATGGCATTTCTCACTATTGCCCAGATAACCGCAGGGGCAGGGGTTCATCGCTGCCGCAAGCATAAAATCGGATGGGAAGGTCAGTGTGCCGTTTACGCGTGCAATCGTGACCTTGCCGTCCTCCAGAGGCTGCCGCATAACCTCAAGCGCATTGCGCTGAAATTCAGGCAGCTCATCTAAAAACAGTACCCCATGATGTGCCAGAGAAATTTCGCCCGGGCGCGGAATTCTGCCGCCGCCTGTCAATGCGGAGGCGGAAATGGTATGATGGGGAGAGCGGAAGGGTCTTGTTCTGACCAAAGAATTTTTCTCCTTCAGCAGTCCTGCTACACTGTAAATTTTTGTGATTTCAATGCTTTCCTCGAAGCTTAAATCGGGCAGGATAGTAGGTAGACGCTTGGCGAGCATGGTTTTCCCTGAGCCCGGCGGCCCGATGAGAAGGATGTTATGTCCGCCTGCCGCAGCGATTTCCATGGCGCGCTTGGCGTTTTCCTGCCCCTTTACATGAGAAAAATCCAAATCAGGTGTATCCGTTTGGGTAAGGGAAAAGGCATTACCTTCCTTATGATAGGGTGCAATCTGCGTGCCGCCCGAAAGGTGTGCGACAATCTCCTTCACGGAATGAACGGGATAGACTGTCATTCCTTCTACCAGAGCCGCTTCTTCTGCATTTTCAAAGGGAACAAAGGAAACGGAAATGCCGCGGCGCAGGGCATCATACAGCATGGGCAGAACGCCGTTGACAGGGCGCACAGACCCATCCAGAGAAAGCTCCCCTGTAATGAGGGCATCCTCTGTTTTTTCTGCGGAAAAAAGATTGCAGGCAGAAAGAATCCCCAGTGCGATGGGTAAATCAAAGGCAGCCCCTTCCTTCTTTGTATCGGCAGGAGCAAGATTGACAGTAATGCGCTTGACAGGAAAGGAAAAGCCTGCGTTGCGGATAGCGGTACGTACACGCTCACGCGATTCCTTCACTGCGGAATCGGGCAGACCGACAATATCAAAGGCGGGCAGACCGTTGCTCAGGTCTACCTCAACCTCGACAGGATAGCTGTCGATGCCAAGGAGTGCAGCTGATTTTATAATGGAAAGCATTTTGAAGCCTCTTTTCTTTTTGTTTTTGAACAATTTTTTTACATCATAACAATTTTTCACAAAAATTTCAATCAGAACACAAAAATCCATCTGTTATATACATCATAATTGCTGAATTTTTAAAGTTTTAAAAAATTTGGTATTGAATTTTGAAAAGAAAGCATTTATAGTATAGGTCGTAACTCACAGAGGGGAAGGAGTGTTCGTATGGAAGAATATTATCTGATGTGGCTGACGCGGATTGATGGCATCGGCTTGAAACGTGCGCATCGTCTTCTGGAGCATTTCGGCAGCGCAGAAGCCGTTTGGCGTGCGGAACCCTCTGCAATTCGGCGGTCTGCAATTCTGGGAGAGAAGCTGACGGAAGGTCTGCTCCTTTCCAGAGAGGAAGACCAACTGAACGATTGGATTATTGAATTAGAGGAAAAGGAAATTGACTTTTATTCCTACTGGCATCCAAGGTATCCCCGACTGCTGAGGGAAATTCAGAATCCGCCGCTTGGGATTTATGTCCGCGGAGAGATTCCCGATGATGAAATTGATACGGTTGCTATCATCGGTGCAAGAAAATGCTCCCGTTACGGCGCAACGGTTGCCTATGACATTGCGAAGGACTTGGGTAAGACCAATGTGATTGTGGTCAGCGGCATGGCGCGTGGCATTGACAGCGAGGGACACAGAGGAATTCTGGATGGTGGCGGAAAAACGATTGCTGTGCTCGGCTGCGGTGTGGATATTTGCTATCCTGCGGAAAATAAGGAGCTGATGGAGCGCATCATCGAAAATGGCTGCGTCATTTCCGAATATCCGCCCGGAATGCCTGCGGTTGCTAAGAATTTCCCGAACAGAAACCGCATCATTGCGGGACTGAGCAAAATGGTTGTGGTGGTCGAAGCGGGAAAGAGAAGTGGCACGATTATCACGGCAGATCTGGCACTGGATTACGGCAGGGAGGTTTATGCCGTCCCGGGAAATGTCACCAGTGCATTAAGCTACGGCACGAACGCCCTCATTAAGCAGGGCTGTCCCATCATTACGGAAGGCAGCGATATCCTGTCGGCATTGGGCATTGCATATAAAGAAACAGAAAAGGTAAAATTTCAGATTAAAACGGCGGAAAATATTTCGCCTGAGGAAAAGGAAATCTTCGATCTGATTGAGGACAGTACCCCGATTTCTGCTGAAGCGCTTTGCAGAAGGCTTGGCAGAAAGGTGCAGGAGGTGCAGTATATTCTGTCTCTGTTAGAGCTTTCCGGCTATATTGAAAAAATACCGCAGGCAGGCTATATCAGAGCACATTGAAAACTGAGGTGAGAAACGAATGGCAAAAACAGCCACGGCAGAAAAAGAAGCAAAGAAAACAACAAAAAAGAAAGCAACGGTGAAAAAGGCTGCGAAAACAGGAAAGAAATATCTGGTTATCGTAGAGTCTCCTGCAAAGGCAGCAACCATCGGCAAATTTTTGGGGAACAATTACAAAATCGAAGCATCCATGGGGCATGTGCGTGACATGCCGAAAAGCCAGATGGGTATTGATTTTGAGCATGACTTTGAACCGAAATATATTACCATCCGTGGGAAGGGGGAACTTTTAGGAAAGCTGCGCAAGGATGCAAAGGCTGCTGATAAGGTATACCTCGCAACTGACCCGGACCGTGAGGGGGAAGCCATCAGCTGGCATCTGCTTCACGCGCTCAATCTGGGTGAGGAAAAACCCATCAGCCGTATTACGTTTAACGAAATCACGAAAACGGCAGTAAAAAAATCCATTACCGAAGCAAGAGATATTGACATGGATTTAGTGGATGCACAGCAGGCGCGCCGTGTACTCGACCGCGTGGTGGGCTATACTATCAGTGACCTGCTTTGGAAAAAAGTGAAGAAGGGTCTGAGCGGCGGTCGTGTGCAGTCTGTTGCGCTGCGCCTGATTTGCGACAGAGAGGGGGAAATCCGCGAATTTATCCCCGAAGAATACTGGACGCTGGGCGCAAAGCTGAAGGATGCGGATGGCAAGGGCTTTGAAGCGAAATTTTACGGCAAGGGTGAAACAAAAACAGAGCTTGCCAACGAAGCGGAAACAAACGAAGTTCTGGACGGCTTGAAGGGTAAGGATTTTGCCGTTACGGACGTAAAAACAGGCAGCAGACAGAAAAAGCCCGTTGCCCCCTTTACCACAAGTACCATGCAGCAGGAGGCGAGCAAGCACCTAAACATGGCAACACAGAAAACCATGATGATTGCGCAGCAGCTGTATGAAGGCGTGAATGTCAAGGGCGAGGGAACGGTCGGTCTGGTTTCTTATATCCGTACGGACTCCTTCCGCATTTCCGATGAAGCATACGAAGCAGCCGTTGCATTTATCAAAGAAACCTATGGGGATGCCTTTGTAAACCCTGAAAGAATCGTTTATAAATCCAAGGGGAAAACACAGGATGCGCACGAGGCGATTCGTCCGACAAACGTGAGCAGAACACCCGAAAGCATCAAAGATTCCCTTTCCAAAGACCAGTATCGCCTCTATAAGCTTATCTGGGAGCGCTTTGTGGCAAGCCAGATGAGCCCTGCGGTATATGATACGCTTTCTGTAAAGCTTTCGGCAGGGGACTATACCTTCCGTGCATCCGGCTCCAGACTGCGCTTTTCCGGCTTTCTGGAAGCCTATAGCAAGGGCGAGGAGGAGGATGAAAAAGTCATTCCCAAGCTGACACAGGGGGATATTCTGCAGGCGGAGCAGCTTCTGCCCGAACAGCATTTCACACAGCCCCCCGCAAGATATACCGATGCTTCCCTGATTAAAACACTGGAGGAAATCGGTGTTGGCAGACCTTCTACCTATGCACCTACACTGACCACGATTCAGGCACGACATTATGTGACGAAGGAAGCGAAAAATCTTTTCCCGACCGAGCTGGGCGAAATGGTTGATGAAATCATGAAAACCTATTTCCCCGACATCGTGGATATTGATTTCACGGCGAACATGGAAAAGCGTTTGGATGACGTGGAAATGGGCAAGGAGGAATGGAAGCAGATTATCCGTGATTTTTATCCCGATTTCAAAAAAAGCGTGGAGAATGCGGCGGAGAAGCTGGAGAAAATCGAAATCAAGGACGAGGAAACCGATATTGTCTGCGAGAAATGCGGCAGAAATATGGTTATCAAATACGGTCGCTACGGTAAATTCTTAGCCTGCCCGGGTTTCCCCGAATGTCAGAATGCAAAGCCCTATTTTGAAGAAGCAGGCGTGAACTGCCCCGAATGCGGCGGCAAGGTTCTGATTAAAAAGACCAAGAGGGGACGTATTTATTACGGCTGCGAGCACAACGGCGACGGCTGTGATTTTATGAGCTGGAATAAGCCGACGGGCGAAAAATGCCCCGAATGCGGTGCGTTTCTGGAGGAAAAGGGCAGAAAGAATCCGAAAATCGTCTGCTCCAATGAAAAGTGCGGCTATATGAAGGAAAAGCCCGCAGAGGAAGAGAACGAAGAATAATCGAAATACAACACAAAAATCATGCAAAAGACAGCTGCTTTTCTCTTTTTTAAAAAAATTGAGAAAAACGGTTGTTTTTTGGTTTTGGATATGCTATAATCCCATAGGTAACTTTTAGTACACACGTATCCGAAAAAAAGCGGATTGGTGCTGACAGGGTCAGTTTTCCCGACAAACGGATGCGGAGGATTAACCAATAGGAGGTTCATACAATGAGCGTAATTTCTATGAAACAGCTGTTAGAGGCCGGTGTTCACTTCGGCCACCAGACAAGAAGATGGAACCCTAAAATGGCAGAATACATCTTCGCAGAAAGAAATGGTATCTACATCATCGACCTGCAGAAAACAGTAAAAAAGGTTGACGAGGCTTATGCAGCAATCTGTGAATGCATCGCAGACGGCGGCGAAATCCTGTTCGTAGGTACAAAGAAGCAGGCACAGGAATGCATTCGTGAAGAAGCTGAAAGATGTGGCATGTACTATGTAAACCAGAGATGGTTGGGCGGTATGCTGACAAACTTCACAACAATCAAAACAAGAATCGCAAGACTGAAAGATCTGGAAAAAATGCAGGAAGACGGTACATTTGATGTACTGCCCAAAAAAGAAGTTGCAAAGCTGATGCACGAAATGGAAAAACTGCAGAAAAACGTTGGCGGTATCAAGGAAATGAAAAAGGTTCCCGATATGATGTTCATCGTTGACACAAGAAAAGAAAGAATCGCTGTGCAGGAAGCACACACACTGGGCATCCCCACAGTTGCTATCGTTGATACAAACTGCGATCCCGATGAAATCGATTATGTAATTCCCGGTAACGATGACGCAATCCGTGCAGTAAAGCTGATTGCTTCCAAGGTTGCTGATGCAGTTCTGGAATCCAAGCAGGGTGAACAGGAAGCAGCTGAAACAGAAACAGTAGAAGCTGAATAATTCAGAAAAAGGCATTTGCCCGAGCTTCAGCCTAAAACGGGCTGAGGCTCTTTTTATATCAGACGGAACAGCTTTTTTCGCAGAAGACGGAAAAAGATACGCACATAAGATTATTTAGGAGGGAATCAAACATGGCTATTACAGCAGGTATGGTAAAAGAACTGAGAGAAATGACAGGCGCAGGCATGATGGATTGCAAAAAGGCTCTGACAGAGGCTGACGGCAGCATGGAAAAGGCTGTTGAGCTGCTGAGAGAAAAAGGTTTGGCTGCATCCGCAAAGAAGGCAGGCCGTATCGCATCCGAAGGTATGGTTGCAGTATACCTGAGCGATGACAACAAGATTGGTGCAATCGTAGAAGTAAACTCCGAAACAGACTTCGTTGCAAAGAACCAGGTATTCAGAGACTATGTTGCAGCAGTTGCAAAGCAGGCTTCCGAAACAACAGCAGCAGATATGGACGCTTTCTTCGAAGAAAAATGGGCACTGGACCCTCAGTTCACAGTAAAGGAAGCACTGTCTCAGCAGGTAGCTGTAATCGGTGAAAACCTGAACATCAGACGTTTTGAAAAATACGAAAAGACACAGGCAGGTAAGCTGGTTTCCTATATCCACGGTGGCGGCAGAATCGGCGTTCTGATTGAACTGGCTTGCGAAAACGAAGCAGAAGAGCTGGTTGAACTGGGCAAGAACATTGCAATGCAGATTGCTGCTCTGAACCCTAAATTCATCACAGAAAACGATGTTCCCGCTGACTTCATTGCAAAGGAAAGAGAAATCCTGACAGTACAGGCAAAGAACGATCCTAAAAATGCAAAGAAGCCCGACAACATCATCGAAAAGATGATTGCAGGCAGACTGAAAAAAGAACTGAAGGAATTCTGTCTGGTAGAGCAGCCCTATGTTAAGGATACAGATATGACTGTAAAACAGTACATCGACTCCGTTGCAAAGGTTGTTGGCGCACCTATCGAAATCACAAGATATGTTCGTTTTGAAACAGGCGAAGGTATGGAAAAGAAGGATGAAAACTTCGCAGAAGAAGTTGCAAAGGCAATGAACTAATTCGTTAACGGATTATTTTTAAAAATGAAAAGGAAACGCTACTGCATTGATTGCTCCGGCGTTTCCTTTTTTAAAGGAATCTTTTCGGATATTTTTATAATTTCTTAAATTTTTTTATATTCTGCATAGCCGCAGAGAAAATATCTGGAAATTTTCTGTAATTTGTGATACATTAGAGTAGTAAGGAGGCTGTAAAAATGTATAAAAGAATTGTGCTGAAACTGAGCGGCGAGGCGCTGGCAGGCGAGAAAAAAGGGGTTACCTTTGACGACAGCATCATCTGGGGGCTGATTGCACAGATTAAGGCTGTGATGGCAAAGGGGACACAGGTTTCTCTGGTTATCGGCGGCGGCAATTTTTGGAGAGGCAGAAGTGCAGATTCCAAGATGGATCGCACGAAGGCAGACCAGATTGGCATGCTGGCAACAGTTATGAATGCAATTTATGTTGCAGATGCGTTCCGTCAGAACGGCATCAAGGCATTCGTACAGACACCCATCGTCATCGGCACAATGACAGAGCAATTTTCCAAGGAAAGCGCTCTTGCGCATCTGGAAAAGGGCGAAGTAGTAATTTTTGCAGCCGGTATGGGACACCCCTTCTTCTCTACGGATACGATTACTGCCCTGAGAGGTGCAGAGCTGGATGTGGATGGTCTGTTCTTTGCTAAGAGCATTGATGGTGTTTATGATGATGACCCTGCAACCAACCCTAACGCAAAGAAAATCGACTGCATCCGTGCAGAGGATATTGTGAAAAACAATTTAAAGGTTATCGATATGGCAGCCGCAAATCTCTGCTTTGAACGCAAGATTCCTGTTATCATCTTCGGTTTGAATGAGGAAAACAGCATTATGCGCGCAGTCGGCGGCGAAAAAATCGGTACGATTGTAACTGTGTAAGATTTTGTTCACATAGGAGGAAACGAGTATGGCATCTGAACTGACAAAACCTTTTGAAGAAAAAATGAAAAAGACATTGACCGCGTTGGACAGTGATTACGGCACCATCCGCGCAGGTCGTGCAAACCCCCATGTTCTGGATAAGATTATGGTGGAATATTACGGCACACCCACACCCTTGAATCAGGTTGGGAATATTACGGTTCCCGAACCTCGTCTGCTGCAGATTCAGCCTTGGGATGCATCCCTGCTGAAGGCAATCGAAAAAGCAATCAATATGTCCGAGTTGGGCATCAACCCCAATAACGACGGCAAGGTGATTCGTCTGGTTTTCCCTGAACTGACAGAGGAAAGACGTAAGGAACTGACAAAGGAAGTTAAGAAAAAAGCAGAAGCGTCTAAGGTCGCAATCAGAAACATCAGAAGAGATGCTATGGATGTTTTCAAAAAATCTGAAAAGGCGAAGGAAATCACAGAGGATCAGTTACAGGATCTGGAAGATGAAACACAGAAGCTGACAGATAAATACGTTGCTGAAATCGAAAAGAAATGTGACGCGAAGAGTAAGGATATCCTTACCGTTTAATTCATCAAAATATCCAAGCCCCTCTTCTTCGGAGAGGGGTTTTGTTACAGGGAGGCAATTTATGCTTTATGAAAACGAATCCTTTCAGCTGAATCCCGAAAAAATGCCAAAGCATGTTGCAATTATCATGGATGGCAACGGCAGATGGGCAACAAAGCGCGGTCTGCCCAGAAAAGCAGGGCATAAGGCAGGCGCGGAAGCACTGGAAAGAATCATTTATGCCGCAAAGGAGCTTGGCTTGGAACATCTGACGGTGTATGCTTTTTCAACAGAAAACTGGAAACGCTCCGCTGAAGAGGTTGGGGCGATTATGGATCTTCTGCGGTTTTATCTGAAAAATTATTTCAAGAAATTCGTGAAGGATAACATTCGGATGCACGTCATTGGCGAAAAGAGTCGCTTGGACACAGATATTCAAAAGGCGATTGCAGAAATTGAGGATTTATCCGGAGAAAAGAACGGCATGACCGTTCATGTTGCACTGAATTACGGCGGCAGGGATGAGCTGCGCCGCGCGGTAACAAAAATCGCAAGGGAAACGGCAGATGGTACGCTTTCTCCCGATGCCATTACGGAGGATATCATTTCCGACGCATTGGATACGGCAGGCACACCTGACCCCGAACTGATGATTCGTACCAGCGGCGAGGAAAGAATCAGCAATTTTCTTCTGTGGCAAATTGCATATTCCGAATTTTTCTTTTCCGATACGCTTTGGCCCGATTTTGATAAAAAGGAACTGGAACGGGCAATTTATTACTATCAGAACAGAGAACGCCGTTTTGGCGGCAGATTGAAATGAGGTGACACTGTATGAAAACGAGAATACTTTCCGCTGTGGTGGCACTTCCCCTGCTGTTGTTTATCGTCATCAGCGGCGGCATTTGGCTGCATGTGGGCGTTGGGCTTCTTGGTCTGATTGGGATGTATGAATTCAATCGCGCGATTGCAGGTGAGGTAAAAGGCGCACATATCATTGCATATCTGTTCGGCCTGTTTTATGTGGTTTTCATGGATCAGCTTGTGTATACACAAACGCTGTTCAGCGTGTTTACCTCCTTATTTGTGCTTGCTTTGCTGATTTACAGCGTGCTTTGCTACAGAAAAACAAGCTATGTGGAATGCTGTGCATCCTTCTTTGGCTTTTTCTATGCCTGCTTCCTGCTTTCTCATGTCTATCTCGTACGAGAATTTGACCACGGGAAGCTGCTGATTTGGCTGGCGTTTATTTCTGCCTTTGGCTGCGACACAGGGGCGTATTTCTCCGGCTATTTTCTTGGGAAAAATAAGCTTTGCCCCGCATTAAGCCCCAAAAAAACCATTGAAGGCTCTATCGGCGGTATCATTACGGCATTGGTGCTTTGCCTGCTTTATGGTCTTTGGATTAACCGTTTCCACCCCATTGCAGGGGTAAATGTGCTGCTGCTCTGCGGTCTGGTGGGATTCTTCGGTTCCATCCTCTCCCAGATTGGTGACCTTGCGGCTTCTTCCATCAAACGTCAGGTTGGCATTAAGGATTACGGGAATCTTCTGCCCGGACATGGCGGCGTTTTGGATAGGTTTGACAGTGTCATTCTGACCACGCCTGTGTTATACTATGTCATGCTGTTTCTGATTCATTAAAACAGAAGGTGTAAAAAATGAGAAAAATTTCTATTTTGGGTTCGACAGGTTCTATCGGGACACAAACCCTTGAGGTTGTCGAAAATTTAGGTGATATCCGTGTTGCCGCCATTACGGGGAATAAAAATATCGCGCTTTTGGAAAAACAGGCGCGAAAATTTCAACCTGAATTGGTTGCGGTAATGGATGCGGAGAACGCAAAGGCATTACAGAGCCGCCTTTCGGATACGAAAATCCGCATAGTGAGCGGGATGGATGGTCTGGTCGAGGCGGCTACATACGAGGATGTGGATACAGTTGTGACCTCTGTAGTCGGCAATGTTGGCTTGCAGCCTACCTTTGCAGCGATTCGTGCAGGCAAAAATATCGCGCTTGCGAATAAAGAGACGCTTGTTTCCGCAGGACAGCTTGTAATGGACTTTGCGAAACAGCACCATGTAAGGATTTATCCTGTGGACAGCGAACACTCCGCTATCTTCCAGTCCTTACAGGGAAATGCAGGCAACCGCATTTCGCGTATTCTGCTGACAGCCTCCGGCGGCCCCTTCCGCGGCAAAAAGCGCGAGGAGCTGGAGCATGTAACGGCGGCGGATGCACTGGCGCACCCGAACTGGCACATGGGCAAGAAGATTACGATTGATTCTGCAACGCTGATGAATAAGGGCTTGGAAGTGATGGAGGCGAAATGGCTGTTTGATGTAGATATAGATCAGATTGAGGTTCTGGTGCATCCGCAGAGCATTGTCCATTCCGCGGTGGAATATGAGGATGGCGCAATCATCGCACAGATGGGGGAGCCTGATATGCGGATTCCCATTCAGTATGCGCTGACGTATCCCAAACGCATACAAAGCCCGTTTCCTCGGATAGATTTTTCCGTGCGTAGCCATCTGACCTTTGAAAAGCCTGATTTGGATACCTTCCGTTGTCTTTCTCTGGCATACTGTGCCTTGAAAACAGGTGGAACAATGCCTGCAGTGCTGAATGGTGCAAACGAGATTGCAGTTGCCCGTTTTTTGAAGGGAGAGCTGACGTTTTTGCAGATTCCTTCACTGATAGAACGGACGATGGACGCATATACTGTCAAATATAAATATACATTAGAGGATTTACTGGAGGCGGACGCATGGGCAAGGGCGTATGCACAGTCTGTGCGCTTCTGATAAATCTGTCTGGAGGTGGAGAACATTTCCTCATTATTGATTACCATAATACTTCTGGGTGTTCTTGTTATTGCGCATGAATTCGGACACTTTATTATTGCAAAGAAAAATGGCATCTGGGTGCAGGAATTTGCGGTCGGCATGGGGCCGAAGATTTTTTCCCGTACCAAAGGAGATACGGAATACAGTATTCGCATCCTGCCCTTAGGCGGCTTTTGTCGCATGGAGGGGGAAGCAGAGGACGGCGCATCCAGCTCGACCTCCTTCCTCAGCAAATCTGTCGGCGCGCGAATGGCAGTTATGGCGGCAGGGCCTATCATGAATTTCCTGCTGGCGTTTCTCATGATTTTCGGGCTGACCTGCACAACCTATACGGCAACGCCCGTCATCAAAGAGGTTCTGCCTGATTCCGCGGCGGCTGCGTCCGGTCTGGAGGTTGGCGACAGGATTCAAAAAATTGACGGAAAAACGATTCATATCTATGATGAATTGCAATATACATTGCAGTCCAACCACGGGGAAAGCCTGACGCTGGACGTGGTGGATGCCGCAGGGACGCATCATAAATATAAGCTGCAGCCAAAGCTGGACGAGAAGCAGGGCAGATATCTGATTGGCTTTTCGCCTGAGGTGAAAACAGGGCTGCTTGCAGAAAGCGTGGACGGCTATGCGAAAATGGGCATTGCAGAAACGGCACGTTACAGCCTGTTCGCTATGATAAATTATGTAAAAATGACGGCAGAGGGACTTCTGCGCGTGTTTACCTTTACGGCGAACCCCGATGAATATGGCGGCCCGATTGCAATTTTCAATATGGTTGGACAAAGCTATCAGGCAGGGCTGCAATACAGCATTAAGGCGGCAATCCAGAACGTGGTTTATATCGGTGCGGTTCTGAGCGCAAACCTCGGTGTGTTAAATTTGTTTCCGATTCCTGCGCTGGACGGCGGGCGGATTCTGTTCCTGCTGATTGAGGCGGTTCGCAGAAAGCCGATGGATATTGAAACGGAATCCAAGCTGCAATTTTTAGGCTTCGTCTTTCTGATGGGGCTGATGGCGTTTGTGATTTTCAGCGACATTAAAAAATACATGATTTAAATGAAACGAAACGCCTGATGTAAATTGGGCGTTTTCTGAATTTTGAAAAGGTGAGACTATGGAAAGAAAACTGACAAGAGAAGTTAAAATCGGCAGTCTGAAAATGGGTGGAACGAATCCCGTTGTCATCCAATCCATGTGCAACACAGACACAAGAGATGTAGAAGCGACAGTGGCACAGATTTTGGCCTTGGAAAAAGCAGGCTGCGAACTGGTACGCGTAGCAATTCCGGATATGGCGGCAGCAGACGCAGTCGGCGAAATCAAAAAACGGATTCATATCCCCCTTGTTGCGGATATTCATTTTGACTACAGATTGGCACTGCGCGTAATGGAACTGGGCATTGATAAGGTGCGCATCAATCCGGGGAATATCGGGGACGAAGCACGCATCAAGCAGGTAGTAGATATGGCGAAGGAGAAGCAGATTCCCATCCGCATCGGTGTAAACAGTGGCTCTCTGGAAAAGGAATTGGTGGAAAAATACGGCGGTGTAACACCGCAGGGCTTGGTGGAAAGTGCGCTAAAGCATGTGCATATTCTGGAGAAATTCGGCTTTTATGATATTGTGGTTTCCATTAAGGCATCGGATGTGCCGTTCTCCATCGAAGCATATCGCTTGCTTTCCGAAGTAATCCCGTATCCCATTCATGTCGGCATTACAGAAGCCGGAACGCCCTATGCAGGCACGATTAAATCTGCTGTCGGCATTGGGACGATTCTTGCCATGGGTATCGGAGACACGATTCGTGTTTCTCTGACAGGCGACCCTATCGAAGAAATCCGCGCGGCGAAAGAAATTCTGAAAAGCCTTGGTCTGCGCCAATTCGGTATAACCTTCGTTTCCTGCCCGACCTGCGGCAGAACAGAGATAGACTTGATTTCTATCGCGAATGAGGTCGAGGAAAAATGCAGAAGCATACAGAAAAATATTAAGGTTGCCGTTATGGGCTGTGTGGTAAACGGCCCCGGAGAAGCGAGAGAGGCAGACCTCGGCATTGCAGGTGGCAAGGGCGTTGGTCTTGTTTTCAAGAAGGGCGAGATTATCCGCAAGGTTAGCGAGGACAAGCTCGTTACAGCACTGATGGAGGAAATCGACCGCATTTAATAATAAATCCAAACGGAAAGGAGGGAGACGATTTGACTGCACAGAAATTTGAACTGGTCTTTCAGAAAATTTCGCTGTCCCTGCCGCTTCTGGAAGCCTTTCAGGGCACAGAGGTACGCAAGCTGACGATTCATAAAAAGGAACGTACTGTCAGCATCGAGATTGCCGCAAATAAGATGATTCCCTTGCAGAAGCAGGAGGAGCTGAAGGGTGCGCTTTTAGAGAGCCTTCCGGGGATACAGGCGGTTTCGCTTGCCGTTTTCTATGAGTTGACGGATAAAACTCCCGAAGCACTGGCAGCAGGCTATTGGGGAAGCATCAAAACCCTTGTGAGCCAAAAAAGCAAGATTTGTGCAGGTGTAATTGCGGACGCGGAGTGGAGAGTTACGGAGCATAAGCTGCAAATTCTGGTAAAGCATAACATGGCGTATTATCTGGCGCAGAAGCATCTGGATGATGCCATTGCGAACATGATTCATACCGAAACGGGCGAAACACTTCTGGTGCAATTTAAGAATCAGAAAGCAACCGAAGCGGACAGAGCCGCCCTTGAGAACAACAGGAAAAAGAAGCTTGAGGAGCTAAGCCGACAGATTATCACCACACAGGCTGAGGCGGTGCAGGAAAAAGCCAATGCAGAGGTGGCGGCGGTGTCCTCCTCCGTTTCCAAGGGAATTCTGCTTGGCAAAGAAATCAACGGCACAAACCAGAAGATTATTGATACGAAAATTCTCGGGGAAAATGTCATTATCGAGGGCAGTATTTATAACATCGAGCCGAGAGAAATTCGTGGTGAAAAATATATTGTTTCCTTTGATATTACGGATTTGAGCGATTCGACTACAGTGAAATTTTTCGTGAAGAAAAGTGTTTTTGATGCCGAACTGAGCGATAAAATCAAAAAAGGTAAATATCTGCGCGTGCAGGGCGAAGTGCAGTTTGATAAATATACCAAGGAAATCGATATTATGGCGAAAAATATCATGGCTGCTGCCGCGCCTCCCCCCCGTATGGATGATGCGGAGGAAAAGCGCGTGGAACTGCATCTGCATACACAGATGAGCAGTATGGATGGTGTGACACCTGTGAAAAAATATATCGAACGCGCGATTGCATGGGGGCATAAGGCGATTGCCATTACTGACCATGGTGTTGTGCAGGCATTTCCTGATGCGATGAACGCAATCGGCAAATCCGACTTGAAGGTGATTTACGGCGTAGAAGCCTATCTGATTGACGATTTGGGCAGCGTTGTTACCATGCCGCGCGGACAATCTCTGGATGACACCTTTGTGGTATTCGATATTGAGACAACAGGACTTTCCAAGGAAACCGAAAGCATTACGGAAATTGGCGCAGTAAAGGTAGTAGACGGCAAGATTATCGACCGTTTCAGCACCTTCGTGAACCCCGAACGCCCTATTCCCGCGGAGATTACCAAGCTGACAGGCATTACGAATGAAATGGTAGCCGATGCGCCTGTCATTACAGAAATTCTGCCGAAGTTTCTGGAATTTTGCCAGGATGCGGTGCTTGTGGCGCATAATGCCAATTTCGATACAGGCTTTATCCGCCTGAATGCAGAGCGAAAATGTGGTATTGAGGTAAAAAATACCGTTCTGGATACATTGGAGCTTTCCAGAGCCTTGCTGCCGGAGCTAAAAAAGCATAAGCTGGACATCATCTGTGAGCAGCTGGGTGTTTCTCTGGAGGGACACCATCGTGCAGTCAATGATGCCGAAGCAACGGCGGAGGTCTTCCTGAAATTCATTGACATGCTCGTGGAAAAGGAAATTTATAAGGTAGACGATATCAATGTGTTCTCCAGCCAGACAGTGAATTATAAGAAGCTGAAGGCATATCATGCGATTATTCTGGCAAAGGATTATGTCGGCTTGCGGAATCTGTATGAATTGATTTCGCTTTCTCATATTGATTATTACTTCCGCAGACCACGCATCCCCAAAAGCAAGCTGATTCAGCACAGGGAAGGGTTGATTCTGGGAAGTGCCTGTGAAGCAGGTGAGCTTTACCGCGCGCTTCTTGATAAAAAGCCAAAACAGGTCATTGAGGAGCTGGTAAATTTCTATGATTATCTGGAAATTCAGCCGCTTGGCAACAACCGCTTTATGATTGAGTCTCCGAAGGTGGAAAGCGTACATTCCATGGAGGATATCATTGCCATCAATAAGCAGATTGTGGCATTGGGTGAGGAGCACAATAAGCCTGTTGTGGCAACCTGTGATGTGCATTTCATTGATCCGCAGGATGCTGCCTTCCGTAAAATCATCATGGCGGCAGAAGGCTTTGCCGATGCGGACAAGCAGGCACCGCTTTATTTCCGCACCACAAAGGAAATGCTGAAGGAATTTACCTATCTGGGCGAGGAAAAGGCGAGAGAAATCGTTATCACCAATACAAATAAAATTGCGGATATGATTGAGAAAATCAAGCCCATTCCCGATGATACCTTTCCCCCGAAAATCGAAGGAGCAGATGAGGAGCTGCGCCAGATTTGTATGGATAAGGCAATTTCCATCTATGGCGACCCATTGCCTCCCATTGTGCAGGACAGATTGGAAACAGAGTTGAATTCCATCATCAGCAATGGCTATGCAGTGCTGTATATCATTGCACAGAAGCTGGTTTGGAAATCCGTTGCAGATGGGTATTTGGTTGGTTCGCGAGGGTCGGTTGGCTCGTCCTTTGCCGCAAATATGGCAGGGATTACGGAGGTAAACTCTTTGCCGCCGCACTATATCTGCGACCACTGCAAATATTCCGATTTTGAATCGGAAACGGTAAAGGCGTTTGCGATGGAGGAGGCAAGCGGCTGTGATATGCCGGATAAGGACTGCCCTGTCTGCGGACATAAGCTTAGAAAGGACGGGCATGATATTCCCTTCCAGACCTTTCTTGGCTTCGAAGGGGATAAGGAACCTGATATCGATTTGAACTTTTCTGGTGATTATCAGCAGCAGGCGCACGCCTATACGGAGGTGCTGTTCGGGAAGGGCAAGGTTTTCAAGGCAGGAACAATTGGTACATTGGCAGATAAAACAGCGTATGGCTTCGTCAAAAAATACTTTGATGCCAGAGAAATTACGCCGCATAATGCAGAAATTCAACGCCTAACAGAGGGATGCACAGGAGTCAAGCGTACCACAGGGCAGCATCCCGGCGGTCTGATGGTTGTACCGAGCGACCATGATATTCATGAGTTCTGCCCGATTCAGCGTCCTGCAAATGATGTGAATTCGACTGTTACAACAACGCATTTTGATTATCATTCCATTTCGGGGCGTTTGCTAAAGCTTGACCTGCTGGGGCACGACGACCCGACGGTTATCCGTATGCTTTATGACCTGACGGGGGTCAATCCGCAGGATGTGCCTCTGGGCGACCCGGAGACGATGTCTCTGTTTGAATCCCCCAAGGCATTGGGTGTGACAGAAGAAGAAATCAACTGCAAGACAGGCACGCTGGGGATTCCCGAATTTGGGACAAAATTCGTCCGCGGCATGCTGATTGATACGAAGCCGAAAACCTTTGCTGATTTACTGCGTATCTCCGGTCTGTCTCATGGGACGGACGTATGGTTGGGGAATGCGCAGACCCTGATTGAAAACGGCACGATTACGCTAAAGGAAACCATTTCCACACGAGACAGCATTATGATTTACCTCATCAATAAGGGGGTAGAAAAGAAAAAATCCTTTAAAATCATGGAAAAGGTCAGAAAAGGGAAGGGGTTAACGGAAGAGGATATTGCCGATATGAAGGCATCCGATGTGCCGGATTGGTATATTGAATCCTGTCAGAAGATTAAATATATGTTCCCGAAGGCGCACGCAGCAGCGTATGTTATGATGGCATTCCGCATTGCGTATTTCAAAATCAATTACCCCGAAGCGTATTATGCGTCCTATTTCTCAGTTCGTGCCTGTGATGATTTCGATTATTCCTGCATGTGTCAGGGCATTGATGTGGCAAGGGATGCCATTCGCGAAATTCAGGCGAAGGGGCAGGAGGCAACCGCAAAGGATAAAAATAAACAGACTGTTCTGGAAATTGTAGTTGAATTTTATGCAAGAGGGTTCAAATTCTGCCCGATTGACCTTTACCGTTCTGATGCGAAGAACTTCCTTCCGACAGAGGAGGGGCTTCTGCCGCCGTTCAGCTCTTTGCAGGGCTTAGGCGTGAATGCGGCGCAGAGCATTGTGGAAGGGAGAAAGGACGGTGAATTCAATACACTTGAGGAATTGAAGGAGCGCACCTCTCTGGGACGCTCGCTGATTGATCTGCTCAAGGAAAACGGTGTTTTGGACGGGATTCCCGAAACGAATCAGCTTTGTCTGTTCTGATAAATAAAAAAAATAAAAAAGAGGCAAAAGAAAAAGCAGTCTGCGAAGCATTTCGTAAACTGCTTTCTTTTTTTGAAAATTACTTAAAAATAGGCATCCAGCGCATGCTCTGCCAGCTGCTTTTCCGTATTCGCGCGAATGACAAGTCCCAGAACCAGAAGAATCCGCCGTAGCTCTCTGTCCTCGCAGCCAAGCATAATATCCTTCCCATAGAAGGAGTCATCTGCCTTATTTTCCGCCATATTGGCAAGATAAGCATAGGTGCTTTTCTGCAATGCAACAAAGCCTGCGTAAATCGTTTCAATCTGCTGTGCCTGCTTTTCTGCATCCGGCTCTGCCAATGCAACATGAAACAGTACACCAATATCCTTAATGGAAAGGATGGCTTTCAGATGATAAATCATGATTAAAAGCATCAAATGGGTACGGCTATATTTTTTCTTCACCGGAGGGGGGAAAATCTTCGCCTTGGTGTAGTTGTTAATCATGGTTTTTGTAAGGATTTTATCCGTTTCATTTCGTTTATACCGCGCTAAGCCCTTATCCATAAACGTTGTCACCTGATCCATATACAAATCTATGGTCGGAATATCCGCAATCTCGATGACATCCGCGGTGCGAATCTGTGCGGCATAGCGTTCAATCACTTCATTAAATGTGTTCATGGGTTCTCACCTCAATTTCAAAAATATTCATATCCTTCATTATATAGTATTTCATACTATGTCGCAAGTTTTTCTTAAAAAAATTCAGGAATCACTTGAAATGACAAACATATTGTGATACTATACCTATATCGCAAGATGTAGTATTTAAAACTACTTGATATAAGGGAGATGAAATTATGGAAACAGTAATCGGGAAAAAAATGAAATTTCGTGCAAGAGATCCACTTAGCGCACTGACGCATTTCATCGGCTTTCTGGCGGTGATTCCGCCTGTTATCTGCCTGCTGGAGCGATCGGAAACAACGGCGCAGGTGATTTCCTTTGCAATCTTTGGCATTTCTCTGCTTTTGCTATATGGTGCAAGCACAATTTATCATACCCTGTGCCTTGCTCCCGAAAAAATTGCGTTTTTAAGACGGATTGACCACATGATGATTTTCGTTTTAATCGCAGGAACCTATACACCTGTCTGCATGGTAATCCTCCCCGGTATATGGGGAAAGGCTTTGCTTGCGGCAGTATGGGGTATTGCAATTTTCGGCATTTTTATGAAAATCTTCTGGATGAACGCACCTCGTTGGCTTTCTACGCTGATTTATGTCGGCATGGGCTGGCTTGCGGTTGCGGCGTTTATTCCGTTGAAAAGAGCCATCGGCTGGGGCGGACTGGGGATGCTTCTGGCAGGCGGCATTGTGTATACCATCGGTGCAGTGATTTATGCGCTGAAAAAGCCCAATCTCGCGATTCTGAAAAGCTTCGGCTTCCATGAGATTTTCCATGTATTCGTAATGCTTGGCTCTGCTTTCCATATCGCATTTATGTTTTTGTATGTTCTGTAATAGTATTTTAATCTTCTTTTCGTTGACAATTTCATAAAAAATGATTAAAATAAAGTATCGGGCATCTTTTCAGATGCCTGACTTTTTTAGCAAGAACGAAAAAAACTGCCCTTAAGCGAATGGCTTACTGTGGCAGTTTTTATGTAGGAAAAAGAAGAGGTGAAAAAATGAAAAGACTATGGGAATATCTGAAGCCCTATAAAAGGCTGGCGATTTTGGCACCCATCTTAATGCTTTTGGAGGTCGGGGCAGAACTTGCCCTGCCAAAGCTGATGACCTTTATGATCAACCAAGGAGTCGGCACAAGAAACACTGCCATCATTACAAAAACGGGGATTGAAATGCTCGTGATTGCGATTATCGGTATCATCGGCGGCATTGGGTGCTTAATCTGCGCAACACTGGTTAGTCAGAGAACGGGGGCAGACCTTAGGCGTGCGGCATTTGAAAAGATACAGGAATTTTCTTTCCATAATATTGATACCTTTTCCACACCGTCTTTGATTACCCGTCTGACAAACGACATCACACAGATTCAGCTGGTGATTATGATTTGTCTGCGGATGCTGGTGCGTTCTCCCTTGCTTTGTGTCGGCAGTATCATCATGGCATTTTCCATTAACGCAAAAATTGCGGGCATGTTTTTGATTGTGGTGGTTTTGCTTGCCGTTGCAGTTTATCTGATTCTGCGCGTGGCAATTCCAAAATTCAAGCTGGTGCAGGAAAAGCTGGATAAGGTAAATACCGTTATGCGGGAATGTCTTGCAGGGATTCGTGTTGTGAAGGCTTTTGTGCGCCATGATTATGAAGTCGAAAAATTTAACGAGGTCAATCAGGATTATAAAGAAACCACCGTCAGTGCGTTTCGCATGATGCTTTTGATGTCTCCTGTAATGATGATTTTGGTAAACGGCACAATCATCGGGATTCTTTGGTTTGGTGGCTTACAGACGCAGGCAGGCAGTATGCGTGTGGAGGAAATCATGGCTTGCATTACCTATTTGATGCAGATGATGATGGCAGCAATGCTTCTGGCGATGAACTTTATGTTTATTTCCAGAGCAAAAATTTCTACAGACCGTCTGGAAGAAATTCTGGATACGGTTGTAGATATTGCAGATCCCAAGGAACCCAAGCAGCCGGCAAGAGCAGAGGGGCGTGTGGAATACCGCCATGTTTCCTATCGCTATAAGCTTGGCAGCGGCGACCCTGTTCTGGATGATATCAGCTTTACGGCAGATCCGGGGCAGACTGTCGGGATTCTGGGCAAAACAGGCTCCGGCAAATCAACTCTTGTGAACCTTCTGCCCCGATTGTATGACGTAACGGACGGACAGATTCTGGTGGATGGGATTGATGTGCGCGATTATGCGATTCACGATTTGCGTAAGCGTGTTGCAGTTGTTCTGCAGGAGACCATTCTGTTCTCCGGTACAATTCGTGAAAATATTAAGTGGGGCAAGCCTGATGCAACCGATGAGGAAATCATTGCGGCGGCAAAAGCGGCGCAGGCGCATGATTTTATTATGGAACTGCCCAATCAATATGATACAGAGTTGGGGCAGAGGGGTGTCAATGTTTCGGGTGGACAGAAGCAGCGTATTTCCATTGCGAGGGCGTTGATTCAGAACCCGAATATCATTATTTTTGATGACAGCACCAGTGCAGTCGATTCCCTGACGGAAAAACGGATTCGTCAGGCGATGAAAACCTCTCACAGCGGCTGTACGAAGTTCATCATCGCGCAGCGTATCAGTTCTGTTCGGGATGCAGATAAGATTCTGGTTCTGGGCGGCGGCAAAATCGTTGCAGAAGGTAACCATAAATATCTTATGGAAACTAGCAAGGAGTATCAGGAAATCCTTGCCTCTCAGATGAAGAAGGGGGTGATGGCAGATGGCGAATGAGAATACAAGAAAACGCCCCGGCGGTCCCGGCGGACCGAGAGGAATGTTTGCGCACGTGAAACCGAAAAACACAGGGAAGACCATCCTTCGTCTTTGCGGCTACCTTGTAAGATTCTGGCCTTTGATTCTGATTTCCGTTATCTGTATTGCACTTACAACCCTCGGTACGGTTTACGCAACCAGCCTGATTGGTGTTGCGATTGATAAATATATTTCCGTATTCGATTTTGCGGGACTTTGGAGGATTTGTCTGGAGCTGCTGCTGATTTATCTGACGGCCTCTTTTGCAACATGGCTTTACAGCTATCTGATGTTGAAGGTAGGGCAGGAAACGGTTGCGACGCTCCGCAGGGAAATTTTTGAAAAATTCCAAAGACTGCCTCTGAAATATTTTGACAAAACCACACATGGTGAATTGATGAGCCGTGTAACAAATGATGTTGATAATATTTCCATGTGCCTAAACAGCAGCATTTCGCAAATTCTGCAAAGTATTCTGACCGTTATCGGCACCTTTGCCATGATGCTCTATCTGAGTATTCCGCTGACGATTGCGACCATTGCAACCATTCCGTTAATGCTTCTTGTGACAAAATGGGTAACAAGCCATTCCAGAAAATACTTCAAGGCAAAGCAGGAGGAGCTTGGTAAGCTGAACGGGCATATTGAAGAAATCATTTCCGGACAGAAGGTTGTAAAGGTATTCAGCCGAGAGGAAGAAGAAATTCATAAATTTGAAAAGCTGAACGATGCACTGCTTGCAAAAAGCGTACGCGCGGAGGTTTTCTCCGGCTCCATCGGGCCTATTATGACAGCAATCAATAACATGACCTACGCCATTGTGGTTGCGGTCGGCGGGATTCTGATGGTTATCGGCAACGCCATGACGTTGGGGATTATCTCCAACTTCATCATTTATTCCAAACAGTTTGCAAGACCGCTGACGGAGCTTGCCAATCAGGTGAATACGATTCTCTCTGCTATGGCAGGGGCAGAGCGTGTGTTTGAGGTTCTGGATGAGGAGGAAGAAAAGCCCGATGCTCCCGATGCTTACGAAATGGGCGAAATTGAAGGGGATGTTGAACTAACAGATGTCAGCTTCTCCTATGAGGAAGGACATCCCATTTTGAAGCACATCAACCTCTACGCAAGACCAGGGCAGACCATTGCCTTTGTCGGCCCGACCGGCGCAGGAAAAACCACAATTATCAACCTGCTGACGCGTTTTTACGATATCGACAGCGGCTCCATCACCATTGACGGGCATGATATTTATCAGACCAAGCGGGACAGCCTGCGTTCTGCCTTGAGTATCGTTTTGCAGGATACCTATCTTTTTACCGACTCCATCAAGGAGAATATCCGTTACGGCAGACTGAACGCAACAGACGAGGAAATTAAGGCGGCAGCAAAGCTTGCCAATGCACATGAATTTATCCGCAGACTGCCTGATGGCTATGATACCATGCTGACGGACGGCGGCGGCAACCTCAGTCAGGGGCAGCGGCAAATGATTTCCATTGCACGCGCTATTCTGGCAAATCCATCCGTACTGATTCTGGATGAAGCAACCAGCAGTGTGGACACCCGCACAGAGGTGAAAATTCAGGAGGCAATGCACAACCTGATGAAGGGCAGAACAAATTTTGTGATTGCACACCGCCTGAGCACCATCAAGGATGCGGATTTAATCGCCGTTGTAGAGCATGGAGAGATTATCGAAAGAGGCAATCACGAGCAGCTGATGGCGAAAAAGGGCTTTTATTATAACCTGTATACAAATCAGTTTGACCAAAATGAAGCAGTATAACAAAAACCCTGCATAATGTAGATTGTATTCTTTTAAAAATTCCCCAAAAATGCTTGATTTATTTTGGTGAATATGATATAAATGTATTTGTATAAAGACACTGATGAGGAAAAATAAGCTTTTTTATTTTCTTACAGAGAGCCGTCGGTTGGTGCGAGGGGGCAGAAAAGAGAAGCAAAACTGGCCTCGGAGTTCTGTTCTGAAAATGTATGACATGAGTAGGATGCAGCGGCAGCCACCGTTATCGGTTTTGAGCGTGCTTGCTTTTTCGGCAGGCAAACTAGAGTGGTAACACGGAGTATCCCTTCGTCTCTAACTGAGACGAAGGGATTTTTAGGTTTCACAAACAAGAAAAATCAAAAAACACTGTTTTTTAAGGAGGAATTTACTATGGAGAGTCGCTATGATTTCAGAACGATTGAAAAAAAATGGCGTGCAGAATGGGAAAAAAATCCCATCAACAAGGAGGATGCTGTAAAGCCAAAATTTTATTGTCTGGATATGTTCCCTTATCCTTCCGGTTCCGGTCTGCATGTAGGTCACTGGAGAGGGTATGTGCTTTCCGACGTTGTCAGCCGTTATAAGGTGCTGCAGGGCTATCAGGTATTGCATCCCATGGGCTGGGACGCTTTCGGTCTGCCCGCAGAAAACTATGCAATCAAAACGAATACACACCCCAGAGTTTCCACAGATGCGAATATTAAAAACGCAAAAAGACAGCTACATGAAATTTCTGCAATCTATGACTGGGATAAGGAAGTAGATACCACAGACCCCAAATATTATAAATGGACACAGTGGATTTTTGTGCAGATGTTCAAAAAGGGTCTGGCTTATGAAAAGGAAATGCCTTTGAACTGGTGTCCCAAGTGTAAATGCGTATTGGCAAACGAAGAGGCTGCCGGTGGTGTGCATGAACGCTGCGGCACTGTTGTTACAAAGAAAAACCTGCGTCAGTGGATGCTGAAAATCACAGCATACGCAGACAGACTGCTGGAGGATTTGAATAAGCTGGATTGGTCTGATAAGGTAAAGAAAATGCAGACCGACTGGATTGGCAAATCCTATGGTGCTGAGGTTGATTTCAAGCTGACAGGCTCTGATGATAAAATCACTGTTTACACCACAAGACCGGATACACTGCACGGCTGTACCTTTATGGTGCTGGCTCCCGAATACGAAGGTCTGGCTGCATTGACAACCGCAGAGCAGAAGGATGCCGTAGAAAAATACTGCTACGAAGCATCTACAAAATCTGCCGTTGATCGTATGACAAATAAAGAAAAAACAGGCGTATTTACAGGCTCCTACTGCGTGAACCCCGTAAACGGCAAGGAAATCCCTATCTGGGTTGCTGACTATGTACTGGCTGATTATGGTACCGGTGCAGTAATGTGTGTACCTGCACATGATGAACGTGACTTTGATTTTGCGACAAAATTCAAACTGCCCATCATCCCTGTTATCCTGCCCGAAGGCGAGGATGAAGGAAAGCCTCTGACGGAAGCTTACACAGGTGACGGTATCATCGTAAACTCCGGTGACTGGAACGGCATGAAGGCATTCGATGCAAAGAAGAAGATTCCTCACCTGATGGAGGAAAAAGGTTGGGGCAGAAAGACAACCAACTACAAACTGCGTGACTGGGTATTCTCCAGACAGAGATACTGGGGCGAACCCATTCCTCTTATCCACTGCGAACACTGTGGCACCGTTCCTGTTCCTGAGGATCAGCTGCCCGTACTGCTGCCCGATGTAGAATCCTATCAGCCCACAGAAACCGGCGAATCTCCTCTGGCGCATATCGATGAATGGGTAAACACAACATGCCCTGTCTGCGGCAGACCTGCAAAGCGTGAAACAAACACAATGCCTCAGTGGGCAGGCTCTAGCTGGTATTTCCTGCGTTATACAGACGTTCATAACGATAAGGAACTGGCAAGCATGAATGCATTGAAGAAATGGGCACCCGTAGACCTGTATGTCGGCGGTATCGAACACGCGGTTCTGCATCTGCTGTACGCACGTTTCTATACAAAATTCCTGTATGATATCGGTGCAGTACCCTTCGATGAACCCTTCACAAAGCTGTTCAATCAGGGTATGATTACAAAGAACGGCAGCAAGATGTCCAAATCTCTGGGTAACATTGTTTCCCCCGATGAACTGGTTGAAAAATACGGCTGCGACTCTCTGAGAATGTATGAACTGTTCGTAGGTCCTCCCGAACTGGACTGCGACTGGGATGACAGCGGTATCGACGGTGTATTCCGTTTCCTGAACAGAGTATGGAAGATGGTTTATGCAAATAAAGCTTCTGATAAGGCTCCTTCCAAGGATGAAGAATATATCGTAAACAAGATGATTGCAGATGTTACAAAGCGTGTGGAATCTCTGGCAATGAATACTATCGTTTCCACCTTCATGGAATCCACAAATAAACTGATGGATGTGACGAAGAAGGAAGGCAGTCTGTCCAAGTCCACTCTGGAAACATTGACTGTTATGCTCGCTCCCTTCGCACCCCATATTGCAGAAGAAATGTGGCACGAGCTGGGTCATGAAAATACAGTATTCGAAGCAGGCTGGCCCGAAGCTGACGAAAGCAAGCTGGTTCAGGACAGTGTGGAAATCGCATTGCAGATTGGCGGCAAGCTGAGAGGTAAAATGCAGGTTGCAATAAATGCCTCCAAGGAAGAAGCGATTGCACAGGCAAAAGAAGTACTGGCATCCAGATTGGAAGGCAAGACCGTTGTGAAGGAAATTTATGTTCCCGGCAAAATCATCAATCTGATTGTAAAATAATTGAAGCACGAAAGAAAAGCAGGGTCGAAAGACTCTGCTTTTTGTGCCTATGGAAAGGGGCAGAGCATGAACGGTATTTTGTATATGGATGTATCTGTTTTTGAGGATGTTCTGTTATATGAAAAAGGGAAAACGCTGCTTTCCGCAGAACGTAGGATGTATATTGAAAAGCTGAAAAATCCGAAGGCGGCAAGACTTTCTTTGGGTGCAGGTGTACTGCTGTTTTTTGCTTTGCAGAAATGCAATTATACAGAGCAGCTAGAGAAAATCAAAAAAACACCCTTGGGAAAGCCATATTTGAAGGGAATTGATTTTCAGTTCAACCTGTCTCATTCGGGAACGTATGCGCTTTGTGCCTACAGTAACAGGAATATCGGCGCGGATTTACAGCAGATGAAAGAGAAGCTTCCCGAAAAAACCAAAAAAATCTTGTCGAAGGACGAAACAGTTTTTCTGGCAAAATTTACGCAGCCGGAACAAACACAGCTGTTTTATCGGCTTTGGGCAAGAAAGGAAAGTCTTATTAAATGGGATGGCAGGGGACTTCGCTTGCCCTTGCAGGAAATTTCTTTTATCAAAAACGGAACTCTGACAGACATTCTGGAATGGGAGAATAAGACCTTATATTTCAAGGAATATCCGAAAATCAACGAGAACTACGCTGCTTGTATCTGTAAAGAGGGCGCGGATTTTGCGCTGAATGCAGAGGAAATAACTGCAGAAATGTTAAAATTTTTTTAAAAATATGAATTTTTGTTGAAATATTTCAGATAAATCCTTATAATCTTAAGAAGATAAAGATTGAAAATATGAGGTTATAATATGAAAAAATTTAAAAAATTCGTCTGCGCTGCCTTGGTTGCGGCAGTTTCGGCATGCGCCGTTCCAACGTATCAGGCAAATGCAGCTTCGATTTCACAATTACAGCAAAAACGCCAAAATCTGGCATCTAGTACAAAAAAAGCAAAACAGGAAATTGCAAATATCAAAAATAAAAAGCTTTCCGCCGAACAGGAAATGGAAGCAATGGATAAGGTTCTGACCAGTATTCAGGCAGAGCTGGATGAAGCAACAGAAGATTTGAATATCCTGACAAAGCAATTGGACGAAGCCAAAAAAGCTTTGCAGGAAGCAACAGAAAAACGAGATGCGCAGTTTGCATTACTGGGTAGCCGTATGCGTTTCCTGCAACAGAAGGGCTCCAGCGGCTATTTGGAAATCCTTTTTGATGCACAGAGCTTTTCTGATTTGTTCCTTCGTATGCAATATGTAAACGATATCATGGGCTACGATAAGGAAATTCTGGAGGAATTAGAAAAAACGCAGAAAACCATTGAAAAAAAGAAAGCAGAAATTGAAAAGAACAAAGCTGAGCAGGAAGAGGTTGTTAAGCTGCAAAAAGAAAAGCTTGCCGAGCAGCAGGAAATTGTAAACGAAAAGAAAGCCTTGGTTGCATCCTATCAGAACGACCTCTCGAAATATGAACAGATGGTTGCAGCAAATGAAAAGGCGGATAAAGCCGTTTTGAACCAGATTGCGAAGCAGCAGCAACAGAGCAAGAGCAGCGGCAGCAGCTCTAAGGTATATTATACCGGAAACGGCTCTTTGGGTTGGCCTGTTCCCGGGCGTACCACTGTCAGCAGCGGCTTTGTCACTCGTACCAGCCCGATTACCGGCAGAACAGAATCCCACAGCGGTCTGGATATTCCTGCTGCCTATGGTGCAGCCATTGTTGCGGCAGAGGCGGGTAAGGTTACATATTCCGGCTGGATGAATGGGTATGGGAATACCATTATCATCGACCATGGTGGTGGATTGAGTACATTGTACGGACACAATTCCTCTCTGGTTGCAAGGGTAGGACAGGTTGTCAGCCGCGGTCAGACCGTAGCAAAATGCGGCAGTACCGGTTGGTCTACGGGGAATCATTGTCATTTCTCCGTATTGAAAAATGGCGCGTATGTAAATCCCAGAAACTATTTATAAGAAATAAGGAACAGACAGGGTGATATCAAAAATGGTATCATCCTGTTTTTTATTTTTTATTGCAAAGAAATAAGATTAACCATAATTTTATTATGTAAATAAAATATTGCTATAGCAGCTGTCAAGTCTCAAATAATATCAATATTTTCGTAAAAGTATCGTTTTGCGAATAAATATAGATTTCCCCTTTTCCATGAATCTCAAGCCACTTCTTACAAGATTATCCTATTTTTGCTATAGCAAAAAGTGTCTGCAAAAAAATATTTCACAGACACTTTCTTCCTATTTCATTTCTTTTATTTCAAATCAGTTTTAAGTTTTAAATTAAGGATTCTATTCTTGTAAACTGATTTTCGTTTTCCTTGATTTTCTGTTCCTTACCGATGCTGCATACGTTTTTACAATCGACACACCGCAGCAAATCTGCACAGTCACGAATATCCGCAACAGTTGTCTGCAGGATTTCAGTACGTTCCTGCAGAAAATCCGCATCTGTCAGCTGTTTATAAAATCTGCTGATGGCATGATTCAGCTGCTCCATGTTCGTTTTCGGCTGATCCAGCGTGTTAATTGTCCCAAGGATATATTTTGTCATTTCCCGTTTATCTGCATCAAAATGTTCGATTTGCTGCGCAAGTCCCTTGAAAATATCATAGGTTTCCGTCAGTCTGGGGTCTCTATAGGAATAAAAATAGCTGAAACCGCTCCGCATGAACTGACAGCCGCAGCCATACGCGCCGCCTTGTACGCGCACCTGATTCCAGAGATATTCCAGATTGATAATGGTTTTCAACACCTGATACTTCCCATGATATGCCAACCCGTTCTTCTGATAATCAAAGGAGGTTGTGTTGTATAACACGCCGCCTGCATTGGCGAAGGCTGCCCTTTCGGGCTTCAAATCAAAATTGTATACAAAATGCTTCTGTTCCTTTGCAGGTAATTTCTGACGGAAGGTGTCGATTTTTGCCTGTACAGCCGCCCTTTCGCTCTCCTCACAGCCTAGTGCAGCCTCCAGATTCTGCTGTGTAAAGAGAAGCTCCGCCGTTTCCTTCAGCTTCGCAATGACAGGTGCTGCATCTTGCTCCAGCTGTGCATCTATCTCGCAGAGGAATCGATAATAGCGGATGCCACTTGTGATATCCTCAATCCGCAGTGCCGGAAAGAGATTGCTGCCGCCGTAGAAAATTGCAAAATAATGGGACTGATTCAGCAGTTCATTTTCCCCTTTGATTTTCGCGGATTTCACGATTTTTTTCATACTTTCTACTACATCATATTTTGTATGGAAAAGAATTTCCTCTGTCATGGCAATCGCAGCATCCAAATCCTCTTTGAACAGCTTTTCCTTTACGGTCACAAAAGCGCGATAATCCGCCGCGTGGCTATTATAGGTATTGTTATGCAAAGAAAAATCACCGAAAATCTGGTTTTTCACGGTTGCCAGTGTCTGAAAGGAATATTTTTCCGTATCCAGCTTGCCAAGAAGTTCTGTCAGAAGCCCTGTATACGGTAACAATTCCTGTGGCACGGCAGAGATATCAAACATCAGCTTAAGATACAGAATCCCATTGCTTTCCAGCGGCACATGCAGAAATTTTGCGGCTGTATCCGTATTATACGGCACAAGCTGCGGCTTTTTATCAATCTCAGAAATTTCCAGTAATGGAATCTGCGCCAGAATTTCAGGTGTATCTGCCTTGGTCTGGAATTGCTCCAGTTTTTCGGTGTCCTCTTTTATTTCCGCAAGATCTGCGTCAGTCATAGCAGCCTTTCGTTTCGCCATCTTTTCTGCAAAAGCCTGCGCATCCTTCTGCGCCTTTCCCTTTTCGGGTGTAAAAACAAGATACGTTTTTTCTTCATTGTGCAGAAAAACCTCTGTCAGTAACCGTTCAAAGAATCCCTCGTCCTTTTTCAACCGCTCAATCACAGATAACAGCCGTAGGCTATCACAGGGGTCTTCGCCATGCAGCCAACGCTTCATCAATCTGGTTGCATAAATCAGCCCCTTCGGCGTAGAGCCGTAGTCCTCCTCACGCAGCAGGAAATCAAATTTTCGTAAAGCACCCTTGACTAAATCCACAGGCAGACCTTCTGTAGCCAGACGCTTCCATTCTGCATCAATGATTCTGATAAAGGTATCCGCCTGTTTCACATCCGCATTTTTTGCAATGATACTGAATACCATTTCATAGGTTGAGGAATCAAACCATCCCTCTGTTTCCTGACAAATGCCTGCATCCAACAGAGCCGTTTTTAAGGGAGACGCATTCGTTTCCAGCAGAATATAGGAAAGAAGCTGCAATGCCATCACGCGCTCAGGGTCTGTGCATTTGCCCACCTTTATGCTGTAAGCAAGGAAGGAACCGCCCTCTTCGCCCTCCTCCGCCGCAGGGTAGGTTTCATGCAGCAGCTTTCCCTTCTGCACACACTCCGTTTCCGTAATCACGGGCAAGGCATCACTTTTTTCAAAGCCATCCAGATAGTCCTCACTGATATGCTGCAAGCATGCCATCGGTTCCATATCTCCGTAAAGATAGAAATACGCATTGGAAGGATGATAATACTTCCGGTGAAAATCCAAAAAGCTTTCATAGGTCAAATCGGGAATGGCAGCAGGCAGCCCACCGGATTCATAGCCATAGGTGGTTTTACCGAAAATTGAGCGGGAAATTGCACCACTCAGCAGACTTTCCGGGTCAGAAAGCGCCCCCTTCATTTCATTATAAACAACACCCGTTACATCCAGTGTGTTTTTTTCTTCATTCAGAAGATAGCGCCAACCCTCCTGCCGGAAAATCTCTTTTTTCTCATAAATCTTCGGAAAGAAAACCGCATCCAGATATACATCCATCAAATTATGAAAATCCTTTTCATTGCAGCTTGCAACAGGATACATCGTCTTATCCGCATAGGTCATGGCATTGAGGAAGGTGTTCAGAGACCCCTTCGCCAGTTCATTAAAGGGGTCCTTCGCCTCATACTTTCGTGAACCGCAAAGCACGGAATGTTCCAGAATATGCGGCGTGCCACAGTCATTTTCAGGCGGTGTTTTGAATGCCACATTAAAAACCTTATTGTGATCCGCATTTTTCAGATATAATAAGCGCGCACCGCTCTTTTCATGAGAAAAAAGATACGCTGTGCTGTGAATATCGTTGATTTCTTCGATTTTCTGTAACCGAAACCCAAAATAAATCTCATTTTGCTTGAATTCTGCCATAAAGCACCTCCTTGATTTTGCTTTTATTGTACCATGTTTGCAGGGGAAGAAAACAGCTGCGAAGCAGATATTTTCTTCCGCAAGGCATGGTATGAGCAGGCTCTGCCTGCGAATTGTAGAATTTGCTGCGAAAACAGCAGATAGACGCTGTAAGCGGCTAACCCTCGAACAAATCCGTGGGTATTATACCACAAAAAGGACGGGATTTCTCCCGTCCTCTGATTTTTTGTATTCTGATTATTTGAAGTATCTGTTATACAGACCCAGGAATGCTTTGCCGTGTCTTGCTTCGTCACGCGCCATTTCATGCACTGTGTCATGGATTGCATCCAGATTTGCAGCCTTTGCTCTCTTAGCCAGGTCAAATTTACCTGCTGTTGCGCCGTTTTCAGCGTCAATTCTCAGTTCCAGATTCTTCTTTGTGGAATCTGTTAAAACTTCACCCAGCAACTCTGCAAATTTTGCAGCATGCTCAGCTTCTTCAAAAGCAGCCTTTTCCCAGTACAGACCGATTTCAGGATAGCCTTCTCTGTGTGCCACTCTTGCCATTGCCAGATACATACCAACCTCAGTACATTCACCTTCAAAGTTTGCTCTCAGGTCAGCCATGATATCTTCGCTTGCGCCCTGTGCAACACCTACAACGTGTTCAGCAGCCCATTCCATTTCGCCGTCCTTCTGTTCTACGAACTTATCTGCGCCAACATGGCAAACAGGACATTCTGCGGGAGCGGAATCGCCAACATGAACATAACCACATACGGAACATACAAATTTTTTCATAACTTTTTCCTCCTTGAAATCTCTCTTTTATTGTTTTCTATTTAAATTGATAAATTATTGTTATCTGATAATCATTATAAATTAGAAGTCCGTATTTGTCAACACCAAATTGAAAAAAAATATAAAAAATTTGACTTTTCTTCGAAATATAAAAAAGCCGGAGTATATTTCAACTCCGACTCATTTTGTCCTGCTTCTTATGCTTCCTCTTTGCCCCAGATACCCTTTTCTTCACGCAAATCTCTGGTGCTGATAAGATATTTTTCAATCATTTTTACGGGGTTATAGGAGCGTTTTGCCTTACGCATCCCCTCAATACCCATGTCCTCTTCTCTGTTAATCAGTTCCACATCTTCACATTCATGCAAAACATACTGCTGATTGATAATCGGGAAGATACCGTCATACTCTGTATCCCCTTTTTCAATATGAATCAGCTGCATCTGCGGATGCAGGCGCTCACCAATCGTAAAGGCGCACAGCTTTCCGTCAATATAAATCGTACCGCCTGTCAGTCCCAGCGCATCCATATTCTGTAATGCCAATTCAACAGAGCGTCTTTCGTCCACCATTTCCTGTGCATCCTCACCTGTTTTCTCGTCCATCCAGTGATCATATAGTGTGATGCAGTCTGCAATCATGCTTTTGTCAAGCCTTCTGTATTCATAATCGGGATATTTCGACAGAAATTTATTGATATGATTTCGTTTGCCGTGCAGCTTTTTCCCTTTCAATGTTGCGAGGCTTTCTCTGGTATATACATAATCCCATGCAATATCGGTTGGCATGGAGAATAATTCAGGGCATGCTGTCAGCATTTTATCCTTAAACACAGTCCAGACGGAGCGATAGGTCGGCTCCACGCCGCGCTTTTTCATATAATCAATTCCCTCGTAAACTGCCTTGCGATAATCTACTTCTACGCCGTATTTGGGGATAGGTGCCCAGAGGAATACGGGAACTCCCTTAAATTCCAGCTTGATATACAGCACATTATTTTTCTCTGCATATTCCATTTTCCCATCTGCACCCCAGATAAAGAGATTTGCAAAGGAAAGATCGGAGCACTGTAGATTCCAAGGCTTTGTGTAGGAATCAATCAGCGCTTTGTCCTCTAATGCGAAGGACTTGAACATCAGTTCAGCGGTTTCTGTTGCATTGTTTTTTGTTTCTTCTATTGTCTTATTTTTTTCACATTCCAAACATCTTGGCATAAGGCCTGCCTCCATTTTTAATATTCATCTATAATATAACACTTTTGTTTCGGAAGAAAAGCATCCAATTCCTTGTATTTTTCTTCATCGAAAATTTTCAATTCGTTTCTTATTTCTGCAAAGGAATGATATCCCACCAGAACCTGTAACAGTTGCCCTGCGGAAATTTCAAAAACAGGAGCTTCCGCAGAAGGCTTTCCCTGAAAATTAAATACACCGTTATTTTCAGAAATGACAGCATCCGTCAGGCGGAACGCATACGGCAGTTCAAGCTGCAACGCCTGCAGCAGTGCAGACGCATTGCAAAGTCCCATCACGCCCTTCTGTTTTCTCTCGGTTTTTGCAAAGGGAAGCTCCATCTCAGGCGGCAGCTTTGCATAAAATACCAGACCATCTGCTTCCTTGCGCAGCCCTTCCATTAGCATGGGATAGCACTTCTCATCAGCAACCGCTTCCACGCAGGTTAGCTCCGTTTCTGTCTTATAATAAAAAGCATAGCCCTTTATCTCGTTATTTCTAATATATGCAGCACATTTCCCTCCGTCCGCAGCATAATCTGCCGCTTTACGCAGGAAATCCTCTTTGGTGCGCAAAACCATGCCGCTGTATTTTTTAGCAAATGCTGTATAAAGCGGAAATAACGAATCCAATTCTGTAACCGGAGTAAGCGTTACATTTCCTTTTGTTGCACACATACCGTCGCAGGTCAGATACGCTGCATCCGCAACAGGAAAATGCCCGAAGGGAAAATAGCTCTGCAAAACCGCAGGTGTGTGTGGTGCAACCAGACAACCCTTTTCGCGCAGAAGCTTCATTTCATAGGTGAAAATCTGCCCCATGTAGCCCTTTTTTCTATAATCCGGATGGGTAGAAACACCACAGAGCATCGCTCCCGGAATTTCCCTTCCGCGTATCCAAAGCGTATACGGAAACGCCTGCATACAGCTGACAATTTTGCCCTCCGTTTCCAGAACAACAGAATAATCAGGTGCAAAGCGGTTTATGAAAAACCAATCGCAAAAGGCATTGCTGTCACCAAAGCAGATTTTCCAAAGATCATAAAACGCTTTTTTATCTTCCGCTTTCGCAATTCTGACAGCTGTCATAAATTCGCACTCTCCTTATCCTATCTTTCCTCTATGTCTTATTCTTTTTTATTATAACGCGCAAAAGCATAAAAAACAACCGATAATTATTATTATTTAACAGTAAATTTTATATTTTTTTTGTACACTGTGACGAAAATACAGACCTATTCCATCTGTTTCAACCCTTCCGCCCATATTTTTTTGAAGGCAGAAGGCAGTGCATACTGTGCTTCAGCTTCTTCTCTTGTCAGCCAAAGCAAATCGGATTCTGTTTTTTTTGTTACCCTTACGAAATAGCAGTCCATGTGCCATTCCACATGCGTAAAAATATGCTTTTGCCCCTTCATAGGAAGCAGCTCAGCCTCTAAAATGCCCATTTCCTGCAATGTAACAGGCGGCGCGATGTCTCTCTGTCCGTTCGGCAGCTCCCAAAGTCCCGAAAGCAAGCCATTTTTCGGGCGTTTGCCAATCGCAATTTTCTCCCCATCTACGCAGAAAAATACGTTCAGATATTCTAATGTGCGCGGCTTTTTCTCCGCCTTTACGGGATACACTGCTGTCTGATTTTTGCAATATGCCATGCAGCTCGCCCGAACAGGACATACGCCGCACTTCGGCGCGCCGTTCGGCAGACAAACCATTGCGCCAAGCTCCATCAATGCCTGATTCAAATCCCCAGCACACTCCTGCGGCATGATTTCAGCAAGACGGCTTTCCCATTCCTTTTTTGTTATTTGTAAGGAAATATCCGATGCATCTGCTGTAATGCGCGACATTACACGCAGAACATTCCCATCTACCGCAGGAATCGGCAGACCAAACGCAATCGAGCCGACCGCTCCTGCCGTATAAGACCCAATGCCCTTGAGCGAAAGCAAATCCTTTTGATTTGCAGGAAACACGCCGCCGAAATCTTCCATAATCTGTATCGCTGCCTTCTGCATATTGCGGACACGGCTATAATACCCCAGACCTTCCCAAAGCTTGAGAATCACTTCCTCATCCGCATTCGCTAAATCCTTTACAGTCGGCAGAGTCTGCAAAAAGCGTATATAATACGGCTTGACCGCCTCAACTCTCGTCTGCTGGAGCATAATTTCCGAAACCCATACAGCGTATGGGTCTTTTGTTTGTCGCCATGGCAAATCTCTTTTATTTTCCCGAAACCACCGAATCAACGGTTCAACAATTTCTTTCAAATCCTTCATAGTTCCACCTCTGTTTTTATCTCCAAAAAAATGAGGAAGGTGTGATACCTCCCTCATTTTTCATCATCTTTGTTTAAATACCTTTAAATAAATCGGAATCAGCATTCCACCGACGGCATTCCCCAATGTCATCACCAGAACGGCAACAAAGCAATGTGCGCTCCATGTTCCGGATAAGCTGAAATAGAACATATTCGCGATAACGTGCTCGAAGCCGCTCAGGATAAATACCATAACGGGAACGAAAACACCAATAAACCGCAGGGTTGAGCCCTGCACATTGCGAAAGCAATCCACCGCAATAAACATCAGCATGCCGCAGAAGACCGCAAGCAGAAAAATACTTGTGAAATCATCCGACAGCTTCACTTCAGCCATGCCCGCAACCCGTTCAGCCATTCCCTCATAAATACGGCTGTTTCGTACCATTGTTGCTGTAATCCATGTGCCAACAAGGTTCCCCAACCAAGTGACCACCAGCTCAATGAGATACACAGGCTTGTTGAAGGGCGTGTAGCCAACCTTCCCGGTAAACAGATGCAGCTGAAACACCACAATGGTAAATAAACCGATGGCGAATAAAAAGCTGCCGACTACCGGATTTGACTGCGAAAGGAACACGGTTCCCCCCATGCCAATCAGCATACCTGCCAGGATTGCAGAAAAAAATTGCCTTACTCTTTCCATAAAAACCCTCCTTATTCAGTTGTATAAAAACTTTTCATCTGTCCTTTTATTCTACAAGCTATGACTTTTTCTGTCAATCCTTTTTGTTTCTCTTCTCTTGTTCTATGATAGATACATTCCCCTTGCGGCGTGTTCTCTGCTGTGCTAAAATAAAGGGGCAAAATAAATATCTCTATATTTTAAGGAGGTTTTTGTATGAATCAAGAACTTTTAGAAAAATGCAAAAATGCTGATCTGCTGAAGGAAGTTGCAAAAGGCAAGGAAGTTGTATGGATTAACGAAAATCTGGAAAAAACTGAGGATGCAATGGCAAAAATCAATATCACAATGGCGGATATTGATGATGCAGAGGCAAGACTGGCGCGTTTTGCACCTTTCTTAATGAAGAAATTTCCTGAAACTATCCCCACAAATGGGTTGATTGAATCTCCTCTGACCTATATTCCCAATATGCAGAAAAAGCTGGAGGAGCATTATGACACAAAAATCCCCGGCAAAATGTTCTTAAAGCAGGATAGCCATCTGGCAATCTCCGGCTCCGTAAAGGCTCGCGGCGGTATCTATGAGGTGCTGAAGCATGCAGAGGATTTGGCTCTGGAACATGGTATGCTCAAGAAGGATGATGACTATAGCGTATTCGCTTCTGATGAATTCAAAGAATTTTTCAGCAAATTCAAAATTCAGGTTGGCTCCACAGGCAATCTGGGTATGTCTATCGGAATCATGAGTGCGGCTCTGGGCTTCCATGTAATCGTACATATGTCCGCAGATGCAAAGCAGTGGAAGAAAGACCTGCTTCGCCAGAGAGGTGCAGAGGTTGTGGAATATGCAGATGACTACAGCAAGGCAGTTGAGGTTGGGCGTAAGAATTCCGATGCCGATCCCAATAGCTACTTCGTTGATGATGAAAACTCCGTAACGCTGTTCCTTGGCTATGCGGTAGCGGCAAAGCGTATCGTAAAGCAGTTTGCAGAAAAGAATATCGTTGTGGATGCAGAGCATCCTCTGTTCGTTTATATTCCCTGTGGCGTTGGCGGCGCACCCGGTGGCGTTGCTTTCGGCTTTAAAAAGCTTTTCGGAGATAATGTGCATGTATTCTTTACCGAACCTACACAGGCACCCTGTATGCTGGTCGGCATGGCATCCGGTCTGCAAAACCAAGTCTGCGTAAAAGATTTCGGTCTTTCCGGTCTGACCCATGCAGACGGTCTGGCGGTTGGTCGTCCTTCCGGCTTTGTCGGCGGCGTGATGGAACATCTGCTTTCCGGCGAAATGTCTCTGGAGGACTATCATATTTATGACCTGATGCGTGATCTGGTGGCAACAGAGGATATCTTTATTGAACCCTCTGCTTGTGCATCCTTCTGGGGTCCTATCATGCTGAAGGATGAAAAGGTACAGGCTTATATCAAGAAAATGGGTCTGGAGGATAAAATGGCAAACGCAACACATATCCCTTGGGCAACAGGCGGCAGCCTTGTTCCGCAGGATATCCGCGAAGAATATATGCATACACATTTGAAATAAAATCATATAAAGCATAGCAAAAAAGGCGAGTAAGAAATAAATTGTTTCTCACTCGCCTTTTCTTTTGTTGTGTTTTTTTAGTTTATTTCAATTTTAGTTTATTTCAATAAGCCTGTAAAATCCAATGTTGCGAAATAATCGGCAGGTGTTTCGGCTCTGCGAATCATTTCCACACTGCCGTCCTCCTTCAGAAGCAGCTCTGCGGAGCGCAGCTTACCGTTATAGTTATAGCCCATTGCATGACCATGTGCGCCGGTATCGTGGATATAGAGAATATCGCCCATATCAATTTTCGGCAGCATACGGTCAATTGCAAATTTATCGTTATTTTCGCACAGACCGCCTGTTACATCATATTTATGGTCGCAGGGTGCGTTTTCCTTCCCCAGAACAGTGATATGGTGATAGGAGCCATACATAGCAGGACGCATCAGATTTGCCGCGCAGGCATCCAGCCCGATGTATTCCTTATAGGTATGCTTTTCATGGATGGCAGTTGCAATCAGTGCGCCGTAGGGAGCCAGCATAAAGCGTCCCATTTCAGTAAAGATGGCAACATCGCCCATGCCTGCCGGTGTCAGAACTTCTTCGTATACCCTTCTTACCCCTTCGCCGATTGCCATGATGTCACATTCAAATTCATCAGGTTCGTAAGGAACGCCGACCCCACCGGAAAGATTGATAAATGCAATATGAATATCCAGCTCGTTTTTCAGTTCCACAGCCAGTTCAAAAATAATCTTCGCCAGCATAGGGTAATAATCATTGGATTTTGTATTGCTTGCCAGAAAGGCGTGAATTCCAAAGTGCTTTGCACCCTTTTCCTTCAACAGCTTGAAGGCTTCCTTCATCTGTTCCTTTGTCATGCCGTATTTCGCATCACCGGGGTTGTCCATAATGCTGTTGCTTACCTGAAATACACCGCCGGGGTTATAACGGCAAGAAACCGTTTCAGGAATTTTTGCAAGCTTTTCAAAAAACGGAATATGTGTAATATCATCAAAGTTGATGATTGCGCCCAGCTCTGCCGCCTTGATGAAATCCTCCGCCGGGGTTACGTTGGAGGAAAACATAATATCCTCGCCCTTTTGCCCAACGGCATCCGCCAACAGCAGCTCTGTGTAAGAGGAGCAGTCCGCACCACAGCCCTCCTCCTTCAAAATCTGCAGGATAGCAGGTGTGGGGGTTGCCTTTACCGCAAAATATTCTCTGAACCCTTTATTCCAGGAAAATGCGGCATTTACCTTCCTCGCATTTTCGCGGATACCCTTTTCATCGTAAATATGGAAGGGTGTAGGGTATGTTTCGATGATTTTCTTCGCTTGTTCTAATGTAACAAAAGGTTTTTTCATTTGCAAATTTCTCCTTCTTCTATCGTTAAGTTACTTTTTTTATTATAACAAAGGCATTTCCGCTTTGCAATGCGTAATTCCCCTCTTTTCCAACACTTTTTGATATAGCATGGAAACCATTCCCAAATAAATATTACTTCTCAATTCCTTTTCTTGAAAAAATGTTGTATAATAGGAAGGAAAAACAAAGGAGTTCAGAGTTTTATTTGAAAATATATGAAAAAACTGGAGTAGGCTTTATGAAAAAAAGAATCAAACGAACCTTAAATAATTTCAATGCGGCTGCATTGTTTCAGGATTTCATCCGCACTGCTGCGGTCTATCTGGTGGCAACCTGCCTTGCGCTCTGCTTAAACGGTGCAGAGGTTTTAAATGAAAATATCTTCGGCGTATATATGCTGGCGGTCGCTTTAATTTCCTATATGACCAGCGGCTATTTCTGGGGTGTCATTGCTTCAATCGGCGGCGTTATCGGGGTAAATTTCTTCTTTACCTTCCCCTATTTCGCCCTGAATTTTTCCATTACAGGGTACCCCATCACCTTTTCCATCATGCTTCTGATGTCGATTCTGACCAGCTTTGTTACGGCAAAGGTAAAAATGGCGGCATTGCTTTCCGCGGCAGGCAAAAAGCGTGCGGAAACGCTGACGGAAATGAGTAAGGCAATTCTTTCTGCCAGCGATGTGGACACGATTATTGATATTTCCGCAAAATATTTTTCTGAAACAAACCAGTGCAGCGTCATTCTCTATGTAGATCAACCGTTAAAGCCTCTCAAGCAGTCCATCTGTACCCTTAGAGATGAGGATGAACGGATTCTGCATAGCTTTCTGGAAAAACAGGTTGCACAAAGAGCCTATGATACGCAGAATCCCGTCGGCGCGGAAATCGAAAACGGTACGCAGAACTGTAAGGGAACCTACTTCCCTATCATCACGGAGGATAAAATTTATGGCGTGGTCGGTTTCCTTTTTGATGAAACCAAGCTTCTGATTGGTGATACCTTCAGTTTCATCAACGTCATGATTTCGCAGACTATTCTGGCACTACAAAGGCAGCAGGCACGAAAAAAAGCGCAGGAAATCCTTCTGGAAACAGAAAAGGAAAAAATGCGGAGTAACCTTTTGCGTGCAGTTTCGCATGATTTGCGCACGCCCCTAACAGGCATCATAGGTGCCGCAACCACCCTTTTGGAAAACGGCACACAGATTGCCTCCGAGGATTCCAGAAAAATGCTAATGGATATCCAGCATGATGCAGAATGGTTGATTCACATGGTGGAAAATCTGCTTTCTGTTACGAAAATTACAGGCGGTGCAACCAATCTGAAAAAGCAGGATGAAATCATAGAAGAAATTGTAGGTGAGGCTGTTGGTCGGATTCGCAAGCGTTTTCCAGATTCCGTTGTGAATGTTTCTGTTCCGGAGGAAATGCTGATTGTTCCCATGGATGCCACCCTGATCGAGCAGGTGCTCATCAATCTGATGGAAAATGCCATTCGCCATTCCGGCAGTACCGCGCCGATTGGTGTAAAGGTATCCAGAAAAAAAAGCGGCGCAGTCTTTACCATATCCGACAACGGCAAGGGGATTGATCCCTCCCGTATCCCCGATATTTTTGACGGAAAAACCCAGCATGGCTCAAGTGATTCTTCCAGAGGAATTGGCATTGGTCTATCTATCTGTAAATCGATTATTCTTGCCCATGACGGTAAAATTTTTGCAAAAAATAATTTGAACGGCGGCGCAAGCTTCACCTTTGTTCTGCCAATGAAAGGAGAATCTGATTATGCCCAATAAAATTAAAATCATGATTATCGAAGATGAGGATGCCATCAGCAACTTCATTGCAACCACGCTGAAGGCAAATGCCTATGCGCCTCTGCTTGCAAAAACAGCAGGACAGGCACTTTCCATGATACCCTCCCATTGCCCCGATTTGATTCTTCTGGATTTGGGCTTGCCGGATATGGATGGGATTGAAATTCTGAAAAAAATCAGAGAATGGTCTGCCGTTCCTGTTATCGTCGTTTCCGCTCGCGGGGAGGAATCCGATAAGGTAGAAGCCTTGGATTTGGGCGCAGATGATTATATTTCCAAGCCCTTCGGCACATCTGAGCTGCTGGCGCGTATCCGTACCGCCCTGCGTCACAGTGCAAAAAACAACGGCGGTGCAGTAAATAATGATGTATTCTCTACCAAGGGGCTGACGATTGATTTCGATAAGCGTAAAATCACTGTAGACGGCAAGGATGTTCATTTGACGCAGATTGAATTTAAAATCGTTTCCTTACTGGCAAAAAGCGCCGGACGCGTGCTTACATACGATTACATCATCACGGAGCTTTGGGGGCCTTATGCTGTAAAGGATAACCAGATTCTGCGCGTAAATATGGCGAATATCCGCAGAAAGCTGGAGAAAAACCCTGCCTCCCCCGAATATATCTTTACCGAGGTCGGCATCGGCTACCGCATGGTAGATACCCCTTGATTTACTTATCAGAATTTACAGACGAAATAAAAAAGCCTTGGCTCATCTTTCAGAACCAAGGCTTTTTGTGTTTTCTTTTTTGATTATCTGTGGTCTACTTCGTACATGTGTGCAATCAGGTCAACAACCTTATTGGAGTAACCCCATTCGTTATCGTACCAAGCAATCAGTTTTACAAAGTTATCATCCAGAATGATACCTGCTTTTGCGTCGAAGATACAGGTATTGGATTCACCCAACATATCGGAGGAAACAACCTCATCCTCTGTGTATCTTACGATACCCTTCATGTAGGTTTCGGATGCTTCTTTTACCTTTTCACAAATCTGTTCGTATGTAGCAGGAGTTTTCAGTCTTGCTGTCAGGTCAACAACAGATACATCATTTGTAGGCACACGGAAGGACATACCTGTCATTTTTCCCTTCAGTTCGGGAATTACACGACCTACTGCCTTTGCAGCGCCTGTTGTGGAAGGAATGATGTTGTTGAATACAGAACGACCGGTTCTCCAGTCGCGTCCTGCACGCGCGTCAACAGCCTTCTGTTTTGCAGTTGCGGAGTGGATGGTGCTCATCAGCCCCTGTTCGATACCGAACGCGTCGTTTACGATTTTAACCAGAGGTGCCAGGCAGTTTGTTGTACAGGATGCGTTGGAAACGATATCCATATCCTTTGTGTATGTCTGGTGGTTTACGCCAACAACAAAGGTAGGTGTAACCTCATCCTTAGCGGGTGCTGTCAGGATAACCTTCTTTGCGCCGCCGATTTTGTGCAGAGAAGCCTTTTCCATTGTATTGAACGCGCCTGTGGATTCGATGATGTATTCCGCGCCACATTCTGCCCACTGAATCAGAGAAGCATCGCTTTCACTGAAAACGTGGATTTTCTGACCGTTTACAATCAGGCAGTTTTCGCCGATTTCGATATCGCCGTCAAAGCGACCGAAGATAGAGTCATATTTTAACTGATATGCCATATAATCCAGTTCTGCATTTCTCAGGTTAATACCGCAAAGTTCAAATTCATCCTGACGCTGCATCAGAACTCTGAATACAACTCTGCCGATACGACCAAAACCATTGATGCCAACTTTAATTGCCATTAGATTCTTCCCCTCTCATATATAAAAATAGGAATGACCAGTAACTTTTACCAGTTCATTTTACCACATCAGAGTGAAAAAAAACTCAGAATTTTGTATTTTTTTATTTTTCAGAAGTCTATACAGGAAATACAGAAAGGAATGGGATATGATTTAGACAATGTATCTATTTTTGTGGGACGTTTTATGTCCCTTTCGTGATTGTGGACAAAAAAGTGGGACATTTTTTGTCCTGTTTTCCGCTTGACTTTTTTTATAAGGATTGCAAAACAAAAGCCTCAGGCTGTTGCACCCAAGGCTGTCTGCTTTTCTATACTGTTTTTTTTTGCGCAGTGCTTACTGATTATCTACCTTTTCCATGTGCTGAATCAAATCCAGAACCTTATTGGAATAGCCCCATTCATTATCATACCAGCAAACCAGCTTTACAAAGTGATCATTCAGGGCAATGCCTGCCTTTGCATCGAAAATAGAGGTATGAGGGTCTGTCAGGAAGTCTGTGGAAACCACATCATCCTCGGTATAATCCATAATGCCTTTCATTTCGTTTGCACATGCTCTCTTTACCGCATCCTTGATTTCCTCATAGGTTGCAGTCTTTTCCAAACGACAGGTCAGGTCTACAACAGATACATCAACCGTAGGCACACGGAAGGACATACCTGTCAGCTTGCCTGCCAGCGCAGGGATAACCTTGCCTACTGCCTTTGCCGCGCCTGTACTGGAAGGAATGATATTGGTAGCCGCTGCACGTCCGCCTCTCCAGTCCTTTCTGGAAGGGCCGTCAACTGTTTTCTGTGTTGCTGTGATGGAGTGTACGGTTGTCATCAGACCCTCTACAATGCCGAAGTTATCATTGATTACCTTCGCCAAGGGTGCCAGACAGTTTGTCGTGCAGGATGCGTTGGAAACAATATTCATATCCTTTGTATAGGTTTCATGGTTTACCCCCATAACGAACATAGGTGCATCAGCGGAGGGTGCGGAAATAATAACCTTCTTTGCGCCGCCTTCAAAATGCTGTGCCGCCTTTTCCATTGTGGTAAACAGCCCTGTGGATTCCAGAACATACTCAACACCTGCATCCTTCCAAGGAATTTCCTTCGGATCCATTACGTTGAAAACCGTTACCTCATGTCCGTTTACAACCAGCTTGCCGTCCTTATCCTCCAGCTTGCCGTTGAAACGACCATGTGCAGAGTCATATTTCAGCATATAAATCATGTAATCTACATCAATAAAGGGATCGTTTACCGCAACGATATCTTCTACATCGCCGCGTTCCAAAGCCGCACGGAAAAACAAACGACCGATTCTGCCAAAACCATTGATACCAACCTTAGCCATAGAAAATTCCTCCTAACAAATATGATTTCTTGCGTGGGACATTTTTTGCATCGTGTTATTTCAAATGTCCTATTACCTATAGTATAGCACAAAAAATGTTTTGCACAACAAAAAAATAGAAAAAATTGCCCATTTTCCGAAAAAATACAAAATATTTCCTTGGATAAATCATAAATAAAATTTATGGCGAAAGAAAACCATGCAAGTGCTGTGTTTCTCCCGCCAAGTCTTTGTTTTTTTTTCGGAATGACTGTTAACAGTTTCTCCTGTTTCTCAATTCTTATGCAAAAATCAATATTCATCGTTGCGAATCAAATCAATGATGCTCAGTGTCAGCATGGCCGCGGAAACAGCCAAAGAAACTGCGCTTACAACCAAACGAGAAATTTTCATATACTCCCCTCCTTCGGAAAATAGTTGCATTTTATTTAAAATTATTTTATCATGTTAGCCAAGAGTTGTAAAATAAATTCTTGCGATTGGATGTGATTTTATGTTTTTTATCGGCGGTATTTTTCAGGGCAAAAAGGAATTTGAACACTTTCGGCAGACGATAATCTGCAAAAAATGCGGACGCTTGTGCAGTATTTCCGTTTTTATGACCTATACCTGCTTCAGCTTCTTTTTCATCCCTTTGTTTAAGTGGGGCAAGCAGTATTATGCCGTTTCCAACTGCTGCCATACCATTTATGCCATTGATGCAGAACTGGGCAAGGCAATCGAGCATGGCGAAAGCGTCACCCTCCGTGAGGAGGACTTAACCATTGCAGGCATGGGGCAGGCGCAGGAAATGCATTGCCCCGACTGCGGCTATCTGCTTTCGCAGGAATACGCCTATTGCCCGAAATGCGGCAGAAAAATTCATTAAAACATCAGAAAAACAGTGGCTTTGTCAGAAAAAAAACAAACCACTGTTTTCTATTTTTTATGCTTTTATTTTATGTTCTCTCTTTTTCCTAGTCCTTTTCCTGTAAATGCTTTCTGAGTTCGGAAAGTACCCGTTTTTCAATGCGCGAAACCTGTACCTGAGAAATGCCGATGTACCTCGCCACATCCGCCTGCGTGCGATCCTGAAAATATCGCAGAATAATGATTTGTCGCTGCTTCGCATCCAGATGCTCCAGAGCCTCCATCAAAGAAAGCCGCTCCATCACTTTCTCGTTTTCTGTGTTGTCTGCGAGCTTATCAATCAACTGCAAGGTCCCTTCGTTTCCGTCCACAGAGGCATACAGGCTCTCTACATCCTTTGTAGATTCCAATGCCAAAACCAGCTCCTCTTTTTCTACCTCTAATCGTTCTGCGAGCTCCTGCAGCGATAACTCTCTGCTTTCCTCCTGCATCACCGCTTCCTGCAAGCGCTTCGCACGCCATGCAAGCTCCTTCAGGCTGCGGCTCACCTTCACTGTCCCGTCATCTCTAAGAAATCTCTTAATCTCCCCCAGAATCATGGGTACGGCATATGTAGAAAATTTTACATCATAGCTGAAATCGAATTTTTCGATACATTTCAGCAGTCCGATTGCACCAATCTGATAGAGGTCTTCCGGCTCACCGCGTCCGCGAAAGCGTCCCACTACGCTCCAGATTAAACCGGAATTTTCCTGTAGCAGACTGTTCTTTGCCGCTGCATCTCCTGCCTGCGCCAGACGAATCCATTCATAGGTCTGCTCCATGGAATCACTCCTTTGCCAGTGTTTTTTCCATGAAGATGCGTGTACCCGCCCCGATACAGCTTTCAATACGCACCTTTTCCATAAAGGTTTCCATAATTGTAAAACCCATGCCGGAACGTTCCATCTCCGGTTTGGAGGTATAGAGCGGCTCTCTCGCCCTTTCGATGTTTTCAATCCCCTTGCCGGTGTCGGCAATCTCTATGTAGATTTTCCTGCCGATATAGCCGCAAAATAGCTCCACTAAGCCCCCTTTTTCTTCGTAGCCGTGAATAATGGCGTTTGTCACTGCTTCAGAAACAGCAGTTTTTACATCCGTCATTTCTGAAATGGTCGGGTCAAGCTGTGTCAGAAAGCCTGCGGCAAATAGACGGGCAAATCCCTCATTTTCTGATTTCGCGGTAAAAAATACCCGCGCTTCATTTTCATACTGCATCCGATTTCCTCCCCTCCGCATAGGCAATCGCCGCATCCAGAGAAACAAAGGACGGCAACAAACGAGACAGTCCCGAAAGCTGAATCATTTCCTCGATTTTTTCATTCGGGCAGGCAATGGCAATGCGCCCTCCTAAGGACTGCACCTGCTTGTATCTGCCAATCATCACGCCGATGCCCGCGCTGTCCATGAAAGTCACCTCCTGAAACCCGAAGATAATATTTCTTCCTCCCATTTGCTCCAAGGCACTTTCCGTTTTGCTGCGTAATTCCTTAGAAGAATGATGGTCAATTTCTCCTGCAATCAGAATGATGAGTGTTTTATTTTTTCGCTTAAATTTCAAATCCATATAAAATCCTCCTTTTCAAAAGCATACACGATTTCATGCTTGTTTTTTTCTCTTTCAACCGCAACTTTCGTCCTCTCCTGCAAAAATAGGACAGGATAACTTCCGTTCAGACACGCACAGACAATAGCCTGCTGCCATAGAATAAAGTATCCCCTTTCCATCGGAGGTGCGCCTGTGTTTTTCTTACCTATGCTGCCCATATTCTTTGTTCCGCTCCTAAGTGGTTTTTCTTCCGGCGGCTCCTTCCCGAAGCCCCTTGCAAAAGAGAAGGAGCAGCAGCTTCTCCTTCGCCTGCGTGACGGAACAGATGCAGAAAAGGAATCCGCCAAGCAAACGCTGATTCTGCATAATCTGCGTCTGGTCGCCCATATTGCGAAGAAATACAACAATGCCCAACGAGAATCGGAGGAACTGATTTCCATCGGTATCGTTGGGCTGATTAAGGCGATTCTTTCCTATGATAGCGAAAAAAGCATCCGCCTTGCCACCTATGCCTCTCGCTGTATTGAAAATGCTATCCTCTCACGGATGCGTTTATGGTTCCAAATCAATCCTCTCGGAGCAGAAAAGAACCAAAATGGCGTATTTTGACGCAGGTATCCGAGAATATGTATATACTTTGCTCCACTTTGGACGGCTGCGTAAGGTATGCACCTATGTATATCCATAGTTTCCGACTGATCGCCCCTCGCAGGTTATTGGAAGCGCAGCTGTTCAATCAGCACTATCAGAACTATGAAGATATTCCAAATGTACCGGACAGGCTCCGCTGGTACCGCCACCACATGGGCCTGATGCAAAAGGAAGTGGCAGAGCTGATTGGTATCAGTCGTGGACATTACATAGATTTTGAAGTCGGATATGTTGACTACTATCCGAAGGAAATCGTGGATAAGCTGGCAGCACTCTACAAAATTCCGGTAGATGACTTGCTGGACGATTACAATCGGTTCTTATATAAAGGGCAGGGAAAAATGATGCGAGAGTATCGAGAGAGTCTTGGCTTGCAGAAAAAGCCTTTCGCAAGACTCATAGGGGTTGACCCCAATCTGCTCCGGGCATGGGAAGCTGACCAGAAGCGGATGAATATCAATTCCTGGGAGAAATACTTCAAAAATCTGATCAAGGCATAGAAAAAGCAGGTGTTCAAACTTTAAGGAGTTTGTTCACCTGCTTTCTCTATAGATGTGGATTTGATAACCGCATCCAGTAGCTGTACCTTCTGGTCGGAAGGACAATTCAGTTTTTTAATATGCTGATTGACCAAGCTTGCGTGGACACCGGCAACACGCTCTGCCAGTTCACGCTTGCCTTCTTCAGCTTTTGGATAATGGACAATTACATTGATTGGAGCACTCTTTCTTGCGATACCACGCACCTCCCTCGGTATTTCAGTCTATGAGAGAGAAGTTGTCCGCTATACCTAACTTATAACGCTTGCTTTCCTACTTCAAAAATGGCGTTTCCTGCTATAATACTCGTAAGAGGGAAATGCTTGCTTGCAAGGGCATTTCCCTTACGGGCGATGAGCTGCGAAGCAATTCATCGAAAACTTGTTGGGGTACTGTGGAACTTCTTTCGTGGTATCATCTTATCAAGAATCTGTCAAAGATTCATTGAACGTGAATTGAGCGCAAATTGACTACTTTTTGGAAGGAGGGCTGTCTATGGAATATTTAGATTTCAGTTCAGTCATTACCACCATTCGTAAATATATCAATGATGAGCGTACTGTCATGGATAAGTTCTTAAAAGAAGAAGTCAAAATTGACCAGCTCCATCTGATGGATCAGGTCTTTTCCTCCTTCTGCGATGATGAAGAGGCGTTGGATTTCACATTCGATAACGGGCAGGTCTGCCGATGGTTCAACGGACAGGCCAGGATCAGTCCCCGCATCATTTCTTTCTATATAAAAGCGGAAAATAGAGAACTTCTGTCTGCAGATGTGGAATATAATGTGCTTCCGCTGATGTACGACAGTTCAATGGCCGTACAGGAAATTTATACTTTGCTGCTGCAGGACACCACCATTTCCAATGAGATCAAAAACAAGCTGGCCACCGGCTATCCCTGTAAAACCGACAGGGAGAAAGCTGACTTTATTGCTGCGCTGCTGCTTTTCGGTATGGAGCGTGAATTCAGGAAGCGTGATGCAAATACCAAAAATCTTTTAGCAGCCGGTTCTCTTTCTCCTGCCCTGAAAGACTTCGTTTTCGGTGTGAAAGCTCCGGCTCCATGCCGCTTTTTCTGCGGACGGGATATGGAGTTGGATGCTCTGCATGAAATGCTATGCTCTCAAGGAAAAGTGTTCCTTCAGGGCATTGCCGGTATTGGCAAAAGTGAACTGGCGAAAGCCTATGCCAAACGATACAGCAGAGAATACACCAACATTATCTATTTCACCTACTCCGGCGACCTGAAACGTGATATTGCTAATTTGGATTTTGCCGATGATGTGGATGACAATGAAACAATGGATGCCCGATTCAGCAGACACCATCGCCTGTTGCGCAGACTTCGGGATGACAGCCTGCTGATTATCGACAATTTCAATACCGTCACACTCTGGCTGTAGAATTATCTGCCCGCTTGTTGGAAACGGGAATTCTGAAGCCGCTACCCCTGCTAAATAAGCTGAAAACGGAAAAAGCCGCCCTGGATGCCACCGATACCATCGGTATCTCCAAAGACGGTAAAAGCCGCAAAGCTACCTATTATGACCATATTCATACGCTGTTTTCCTTGTATCAGCTGTCCAATGCGGAAACGGATGTTATGCGAAATCTTTCTTTGGCTCCGCTTACCGGTATTCCGGGCAGGCTGCTTGCAAACTGGCTGAAGCTGTGTGATATGAATATCATCAATGGCCTGATAGAAAAGGGTTTCGTGCAGACAGTGGATGGACGAACGGTTACACTGCATCCAGGAACAGGTGGCAGACTTTGATCCCATCGACCTGTACAATGCACGACAAGCTATCCGTTCCGAAATGGAACAGGATGCTGTACACAAATTGCAGGAACGATATACCGACGAATATAGCTATACAACCATGGTTGACGGAAGGCGGGAGGTTTCCCTTATGCTGGATGAATACGCCGAGGAACAAAGAATTCAGCAACTGAAACAGGAGCAACAGCGCAAGTTCCAACAAGAACGCAGGCAGAACCACCCCCTAAAAAAGCAGAAAGACAGAGAACGCTAACAAAATCAGCGGGAGTGCATCGTAAAAATGCTCTCCCGCTTTTTAACTGTGTCATAGCAACGAAATCATTCTGTGTCTGGTTCAGAAAGGATTAACTTGCTAATCAAAGCATTAGAAATCTGGTGGTTTTCGATATGAGTAATATGGATATGTAGCCCCTTGAAGTCCAGTTCGATATTCTGTTCCCCATCGTTAGGAATCATATCCAGCTCGCCAAATACAAGTCCGCTGAAAGTGCCCACATCCTCCATACCAATATCCACACCCAAAGCCTGTTCAATGTCATATAGTTCCACATTGCCGATGATAGCCCAGATATTTACATCTATTTGCTCGACAGAGGGTTCTGCTGCGGCTTCCTCAGCAGTGTCCTCACCTAAATCACCAACCAATTGTTCAATCAGGTCGTTTAATGTCACAATACCTTCAACACCGCCATATTCATCAAGCACGATGGCCATGATATTGCTGCTTTTTTTCATTTTGCGGAATAGGACATCTGCCTTAATAGTTTCGGGAACGAAAAAAGGAGTTTTGACGGCATTCTGCATCACACTTTCTCGTCCTTTATCGTCTAAGCGGAAGAAATCCTTGGCATTCAGAATACCGATAATGTTATCTGCGGAATCTCCGCAAACGGGATAAAGAGTATGACGGCTGTTATGGATGGTTTTGTTCCATTCTTCCATAGAATCTTCGACCCACAGCATAGTAACATCTGTACGATGGACAGTAATTTCCCTTGCGGTCAGGTCGTCAAATTCAAAGACATTCTGGATGAATTCTTTTTCCTGTTCGTCAATAGCACCCTTTTCACTACCAGCATCTACCATCATGCGAATTTCTTCCTCGCTGACCTGTTCGTCTTCTTCGTTAGGATCAATGCCCAGAAGTCGCAGAATAGCATCAGTAGAAGCAGATAGGAACCATACAATAGGCTTGAACACGATGGAGATGCCTCTAATTAAGCCGGAAATGCCCAGTCCCAATGCTTCTGCTTTTTTCATTGCCACTCGCTTGGGAACCAGTTCGCCAAAGACCAGAGTAAAATAGGACAAAATCAAAGTGATCAAAACAACGGCGATGGTGTCCAGTGTAGCCCTGGGAACAGTAATCCCCAGATTAATCACCCAATCCACCAATGGATCAGAGAAGTTATCCGCCGCAAATGCGGAACCCAGAAAGCCAGACAATGTGATGGCCACCTGAATGGTTGCCAAAAACTTGGCAGGCTCTCTTGTCAGACGGAACAGGCGTTTTGCTCGTTTATCTCCTTGATCCGCCATCCTTTCCAATTTGGTTAGGGTCAGGACAACTGTTTCTTAGCATTATTCCACTTTCTGCATCCTATATCCAACGCCAATATGAGTCTGGATATATTGTGGAGCGCCAGGGGTTTTCTCCAGCTTTTTTCGCAGAGTTGCCATAAAAACACGCAGAGAACCAATGTCATTCTCCCAACTGCTTCCCCATACATTTTGTAAAATAAAACGATGTGTCAATACCTTGCCTGTGTTTCGTGCAAGTAAACACAACAGCTTATATTCCATTGCAGTCAGAGACAGCTCATTGTCACCCAGATAAGCACAACCCACAGAATAGTCAATTCGAAGTGGACCGTTTTGATAGACCGCCTGTTCATTGCTCACATTTTGCATCAGCGCAAGGCGGCGCTGGGTAACACGCAGACGCGCCAGTAATTCTTCAACAGAGAACGGTTTTGTTAAATAATCATCTGCACCGGCATCCAGTGCATCAATTTTATCATTATCCTCAGCTCTTGCGCTGATAACAATGATTGGAACGTTTGACCAGCTACGGACACGGCGTATTACTTCCACTCCATCAATGTCTGGTAGTCCCAAATCCAGTAAAATTATGTCAGGATTATGAGAAGCTACTTCCATCACGGCTCCTTCACCGGTGCCTGATGCAATAAAGCGGTAATCGTGTGCTCTTAATGTTGTAGTTATCAGATTGCGTACCGGAGCATCATCCTCCACAACGAGGATTTGAAATTTCTTCATGTATTATTACCTCCTCCAGCGGAAGGGTAAAACGGAACACAGAACCATGCGGCAAATTGTCCGTAACATGGATTGATCCGCCATGTGCCTCCACAATAGCTTTGCAGAGGTACAGACCCAGTCCAAGACTGCGGCGATTATCCGCTATTTTATGTTCGCCGCTGTAAAATTTATCAAATATTTTTCCTTTTTCCACGTCGCTGATGCCCTTGCCGGTGTCAGCGATTTTGATTTCCGCCATCCCGTTCTTGCATTCAGCACTGATACTAATCAAGGTGTCCGAAGGTGTGTATTTCAGTGCATTGTCCACAAGATTGATGATGACCTGCACGATCAGTTTTGCATCTACCCGTACCATCAGTAAATCATCCCCATAATTCACAGTTATGGAATGCTTTTTTGCATTGGGGCGGATATGCTGCATCGCTTCCTCGATGATTTCAGAAACCAGCTCCGGAGAGGTTTTCAGCATCATGCGACCTTCTTCGATACGAGTAGAGTACAAAAGATTTTCCACCAGGTTGGTCAACCACATGGAGTCATCGTAAATATCTGCATAAATCTGCTGTTTGGTTTCATCATCAAAGCTATGACTGTTGTGTAAAAGATTGCCTGCATTACCGGAAATCGTTGTCAGTGGAGTGCGTAAGTCATGGGAGATGGCTCGCAGCAGATTAGCTCTAAGTTGTTCGCTCTCTGCCAGAATTGCTGCAGCTTCTTTTTCCCTGATATTCTTCTCATTTTCCAGTGCAAGCGCTGTTTCACCGAGAATAGACAAAAGGATGCTCTTCTCTGATGCATCCAAAGCACCTGCCATTGCGTCAATTCCCACGACACCATATATTCGTTCATTGACACGAACAGCAAAATACAGATACTGTGCATCCGGGAAGTTCTTTGTTGTAGCTCCGGCATTATGATTGTTCTGAAGAACCCACTCTGCAACCGCAAGTTCTGTTTCTTCATCGTAAAATCGCTGTTCATCCGAAATGAAAAGTATCGGCTCAGATAATTGTCCACCTTCGTGGTCAAAAATGACTATACTTCGTCCGAGCAGTTTGTTGATCTGCTGTCCGGCAGTTTGCAGAATGGCTAATTTGTTTTCTGCCTTAGACAAAAGCTGATCTGTATCAAAAAGTACCTTTGTTCGTTTGGCGATTTTCTCTGATTGTCGTGCCTGTTCTTTATATCGAATGGCCAATGTACCTGTGATGTACGCCGTTAAAAACATAACTACGAATGTTACCGGATAACCGGTATCGTAAGCTGCGAGCGAGAATCGAGGTGCTGTAAACAGATAATTAAAGATAAATACACTGACTATGGATGAAATCAAGCTGTATATCTGATGGGATGTGGCAATAGATGTCAACAACACACCAAGAATATACACCATTATCATATTTGCATCGGTAAAGCCTATCTCGTGAAACAACAAACTGAGTAATGTTGCCGCAAACAGAATCAGAGCGCTCTTTACAGTGTTTTTTATGATTTGCTCGTGATGGTATTTCCTCGCCTTTTTGGGATGATAGGTCGTATCTACTGCTTTATCTGGAATGATATGAATATCCAGCTCTGGTACATAGGACAACAGAAGTTGTGTTAATGTCGGCTTTCCAAACAGATGCTTTTGGATAGCGGAGCTTTGGCCCAAAACAATTCGAGTAATACCGGAGATGCGGGCAAACTCTGCAATTTGGTACGGAATATCGTCGCCATATACCGTTTCGATAGTCGCTCCAAGCTGTTCAGCCAACTTGCGGTTTTCCTCTAATCGCTTTTTGTTTTCGTCGGTAGCCACTGCAAAATCCGGTGTTTCAACAAATAATGCTGTAAACTGACTGTCAAAGGCTTTTGCCATTCTTGCGGCGGTACGAATGATCTTTGCATTGGACGGTGCCGACGACAGACAGGCGAGGATATGATCCTGCTTGCTGTTAATGTTATTTAGTTTGTTCATTATCCTCACCTCCAATGTTATAATAGATTCTACCATACAAAAGTCCTGATTTCTACCTCGAAAATGTGAACGATCAGTCTAAATAGTCAGCATATCCGCATTTTAGTCTACAATGTTCCATTTCCAATGCTGTAATTACTCGGTCACGATTTTTTGATTTCAAACTCTTTTTCCAAACAACACGAATCCATTTTTCCTCATCCAGATTTTCAACTGTTAGACCAAGCGTGGTTACCAGTATCTTTGTCTTTTCGTATGGAATCCGAACAGAAGCGTATTGTTTCCCCAAAGGTTCTGTGCTGTCATCTGCCAGAAGAAGAATGTCGATACGTTCGTTTATTAGCTTATCTAAGAGATGATTGATTTGTCCACTACTGAGAAAGAACTCAACATGAGGAGCAGATTCAGAATAACTCTCTAATGCAGATGCAATGGAATTCAACAGCATCGGGGTTTCTGCTGCAATATGAATCTTGCATTGGCTATTTCGATTACCTTCGGCGATTAGGCGTTGGTTTTCTTCAATGAAATCTCCGAATCTTACAACAACATAGTATCCAAATGCAAAAGTTGCCAACAGAATTAGTATTAAAAATAGATCCTTCATCAAGAACACTTCCTTAGCCTGATTAAAAAAGGATTGATTATATGCAGAAGCACTTGTGGACGGCTTTTTCCTGTCCTAACACAAGAATTGATTTATTTCGACCAAGCACGGTATCCGGCGTAATGCTCATATTTAATCTTCCGTTCTCACGGATACCAAGGATGTTGATGCCAAACTTTTTACGAATGTCTAACTGTGCAATGGGTTTTCCATTCCACTCATGTGGGATTTCCAATTCAAAAATAGCGTATTCGTTATCCAGTTCAAAGTACTCCAAGATATTATCAGAGGAACAACGGATCGCTGTCCATGCAGCCAACTGCTTTTCAGGGTAGACCACTTCATCTGCGCCATTACGTAGCAGAAACTTTTCCTGTATCCCACGAGATGCACGGGCAATAACCTTTTTAGCACCCAATTCTTTCAGCAGATAAGCGGTTTCCAAAGAGTTTTGGAAGTTATCTCCAATGGCAACAATACAGGAATCGTAATTGCCAATACCCAGAGAAGCAAGGAATTCTTCATTGGTGCTGTCTCCAATCTGTGCATTGGTAACATAAGGAAGCAGCGCATTTACACGTTCCTCACTGGTATCTACTGCCATAACCTGATGTCCCATAGTGTGCAGCTTCATAGCAATAAACTTGCCAAATCGTCCAAGACCAATCAATAATATTGATTTCATAACAGAACCTCCTTGTTCTTAACCTACCGAGATTTTCTCGACAGGGAGTTTTGATAATGTGTTTTTTGTTGCCGGCAGTGTAGCGAAGATCAGCGTCAGCCCACCAACTCTGCCGATATACATCTGTGCAATCAGAATCAGTTTGCTTATAGCCCCAAGTTCCGGTGTGATACCCAGTGTCAAACCGACTGTGCCAACCGCCGATGCACTTTCATACAGGCAAGTTACAAGCGGAAGATTTTCCAGTTTACTGATTGCTATGCCACCAAGAAGAAATAACGAAATATACATAAAGAACACCGTTGCCGCATTTTTTACGGTATCATCATCGATGCGTCGCCCGAAGAAACAACCATTCTGACGTTTTTGAAAGACTGCCGCTGCGACAGATATCATTACTGCAAAGGTAGTAACTTTCATACCTCCTGCCGTAGAACCGGGTGCACCGCCGATGATCATCAACAATGATGTAATCATCTGTCCAGTTTCACTCATTGCATTCAAGTCCACGGTGTTAAAGCCTGCTGTTCTCGGCGTAACAGCTTGGAACAAGGCTCCCCAAAAGCGTTCTGCAAACGGAAGATGTGCCAGTTCGAAAAAGAAGAAGTAGACTGTTGGAACCAGTATCAATCCTGAGGTAACAGTAAGGATAACTTTGCTTTGCATACGGTATCGCTTTATGTGGATGCCGTTGGTACAAATATCTCTCCAAGTCAAAAATCCAAGTCCGCCGATGATAATCAGTAGCATGATTGCCAGATTGATAATTGGATTCGCAGCATATCCCATCAAAGAATTAAACAGAATACCATCATTTACAATGTCAAAACCGGCATTACAGAAGGCTGAGATGGAGTGAAATACTGCCATCCAAAGACCTTCGCCAAATCCGTAATCCCCGATGAACACAGGAGCCATGATCGCTGCGCCCAAAAGCTCAATAATTACGATGCCTTTCAAGATGAAACCAGTGAATCGGACAATGCCGCCAACCTGCGGTGCGGAAATTGCATCCTGCATTGTGCTTCTTTGCATCAAGGAGATTTTCTTTCCTGCTGCCATTGTAATCGCAGCAGCTACTGTGATAACGCCCATGCCGCCGATTTGAATTAACACAATAATGATTGCCTGCCCAAACACTGTCCAATGTGCCGCCGTATCATAAACCACAAGTCCGGTCACACAAACCGCCGAAGTCGATGTCAGCAGACAATCCAGAAACGGTGTAATCTCTCCACTTTTACTGGATACCGGCAGCATCAGAAGCAGCGCACCCAACAATATGACAGCGGCAAAACCGAGAATAATCATCTGTGAGGAGGATAATTTACGTTCCAGTTCTCCCATCTCAACACCTCCAATGTTCGTTTTCTTAAATTGTATTATTGCATTTCAACCATAAAATGGGCATTAGCGTGCCGGTTATGGCATTAAATTCGCATTAAGATAAAGACCATCACTGGTTCTCAAATAGAGAACCGTGATGGTCTTCATTTTTAACAATATATCAATTCATTTAAGACGATTTCTTCCGCAGCATTGCGGATATTATTACAAGCACCTACCAAACCCATCTGATCACGAGATTTTAATTCCTCATTTACGCCTTGCTGCTCCTGTATTTGTTGGATCAGCAGTTCCAAATCTGGATAATACATTTCATCTTCGCCAAGTGTATAGGTTCCGCCCATTTCTTCAAAGATTGACTTCATAGAAATACCTTCAATCTGTTTATTTTGTTGCTACGCTATGTTATAATACCACAAGACACATCACATATTAAGATAAGGAGGGTATGAAATGCGGAAAAATGATGACATCATAGCTATCTATTCCCGTAAGTCTAAATTTACCGGAAAAGGTGAAAGTATCGGCAATCAGGTAGAACTATGCAAAGAATATGTTCGTGTACATTATGGTGATACCGCTGTAGATAAAGTTGCTGTATATGAAGATGAGGGCTTTTCTGGTGGTAATCTGAATCGTCCGGATTTTAAGAAAATGATGGATGCAGCCAAGAAACGTAAGTTTAAGGCTATCATAGTTTACCGTCTTGACCGTATCAGCAGAAACATCAGTGACTTTGCCAGCCTGATTGAGGAACTGGCTCGTCTGGATATTTCTTTTGTTTCTATTAAAGAGCAGTTCGATACAAGCACTCCTATGGGACGAGCTATGATGTATATCGCATCTGTTTTCTCTCAGCTGGAGCGTGAAACCATTGCAGAACGTATTCGTGACAATATGCACGAACTGGCAAAGACAGGTCGTTGGCTTGGTGGTACAACACCTACAGGCTATGCTTCCGAAGCAGTCAAGAGTATTACCATTGATGGCAAGTCTAAGAAAGCCTGCAAGCTGAAACTGATTCCTGAAGAAGCTGATATTGTCAGAATGATTTATGACTTATATATAGAAACGGATTCTCTGACCTTAACCGAAGCTGCTTTGATTAAACAGGGTATCAAGACGAAGAACAACAATTACTTTACCCGTTTTTCCATCAAAGCCATTTTACAGAATCCGGTTTATATGATTGCGGATGAAGATGCTTATAATTTCTTCATTCAGAATGACACAGACCTGTTCTCGGAGAAAGATGCCTTTGACAACAAGCACGGTATTATGGCTTACAACCGCACCGATCAAGAGAAAGGCAGAGCTACAAAGTACCTTCCTGCAAGTGAATGGATTGTATCCGTTGGCAAGCATCCGGGTCTGGTTCTAGGTAAAGTATGGGTACAAATTCAAGAGTCTTTGGAACGCAATAAATCAAAATCTTTCAGAAAGCCACGCAGTAACGAAGCGCTTTTGACCGGCTTGTTATTCTGTAGCTGCGGTGAGCGTATGTATCCGAAAATGAGCAAGCGAAAAACTGCGGATGGAAAGGTGATTTACACCTATGTTTGCAAAATGAAGGAGCGCAGCCATCGTTCTGTGTGCAACAGTAAAAATGCAAATGGCAATACATTGGATATGGCTGTGATTGAGCAGATTAAAATGCTTGCAGAGGACAGAGATGCTTTCATTGCACAGTTGGAACAGAGCCGCAGATTTTATACCGGCAACCGCATGGACTATGAACAGCGATTGGATAATATGCGAAAGGAAACGGCAGATACAGAGAAGAAAATCAATTCTCTGGTAGACTCCCTTGTAGATATGGGTGACAGCCCTGCCAAGGCGCATGTAACCAAACGAATTGAGCAGTTGAACGAGGAATACCAGTCCCTTGAAAAACGTATTCAGGAGCTGGAGGGTCTGACCACACAGCATGCTCTCAGCGATATTGAGTTTGACTTGATGCGTCAGCTGCTGACTGTCTTTAAGGATGGCATTGATGAAATGACCATAGAGCAGAAACGAGCAGCCATCCGCACCATCGTGCGTAAGGTTATCTGGGACGGAGTCAACGCTCATGTGGTTCTGTTTGGTGTGCAGGACGATGAAATCGAATACCCGGAAATCGCTTCTGTTGCTTCTGATAATACAGACGACGAGGACGAAAACGAGGAATTGGTGGCATTTTCTGATGTAGACTACGAAGATGACGATACGGAGGATGACCGCCTGGGAAAAACTAATCCCCTTAGTGCATCAAAAACGCATTGGGGGGAGGATAGCAAATGAAATCCTTATGTCACTGCGGTTTTCCAAGAAATTTCAGAACGATATTTCACTTTATGAACCGATTGGCACCGATCGGGACGGCAACGAAATCGTCATGCTGGATGTCATCAACAGCGAAACACCGGATTTTGCGGAACAGCTGCATCTTGCCATCGAATCGGAAAAAATGCTGCACGCAGTACGGGAACATCTCAGTAAACGAGAGCAGATTGTTGTCATTTTCCGCTATGGTCTGTGGGGGCAGGAGGAACTGACGCAGCAGGAAATTGCCGGACGGCTCGGTATCTCCCGTTCCTATGTCTCCCGTATTGAAAAAAAGGCACTCAAAAAACTGCGTGCCGCTTTTCAGTAAGAATCAGGGCTTTGCCCTGCTACATATCCCATTCCTATCCCATTTTTTGCAATCAAAAAAGCAGCTCCCCTTCAGAAACTGCTTTCCCGTTTATTCATTATTTTATTTTCAGAAACCATTTCCTCTAGCATTTAGTTTTATATCAGCAAAAACGATTCCTCCTCAAATTGCTTCAGATGAAATATTACACACCACTCCACATCATCCGTCACAGGTTCAAAATGTAGAGAAGAATAAATCGTATGCAACTTTTTCTCTGCGTCATCCGTTTCACAAACCACAGTCCCAAAGTAAACCATACCATTTTTCGCTTCCGGTGCGAAAGGCTCTATATTTTGGGCAATTTTTATTGGCTTATCTCTTTCTGCGCAATCATAGATGGAAATATCCTTCCCCTGTTCGGGAAAAATGGTGTAGCACATAGCAGTAAGATGCATCGGGTACAGCCATTGTTCTGAACCGGGCAGCTTCTGTTCCATCGTCTGCGGCTCCAATGCCTGCACCGTCAAGGTATATTCTGTTCCGTTCGTCGGATGAACAAAGGAAAATGAATCCCCCGGCGCGTGCAGCTTAAAATGCGGTCCCGGCACATCGCATGCCTGCTGCTCCATCGTAAGGGAAAGCGTTTTTATTTCGCCCTCATTTGCCCATGGAAATGCATACCTGTAAACCGCCCATCCGTAGGACAAATCCAAGCCATAGTGTTCCAATGCCCTTTCCGCTTCCAGTTCATGAAGCAGCCCCTCCGGTACGCAGGGATTGAAGCACACCCCACTCCCATGTGTCGTCTGCATGGTTTCCCCATTCAGCTCCAATCGGGGATTGAAATGCAGGCAAAGCGGATTATCCAAATCCAACTGCATCCGCTGCTCTTGGCTGATATGTGTGCAGGAATCATTTTCCGCGCTCAGGTTCCATTTTTTCATAAAGTCGCGAATATCCTCAACCTCAACACGCCTGCAAAACTCCATGACAAGCCCCTTTTCACAGGCATATACCGCAGGAATCACCCAATGATATCCTGCCCAGTCAAATTCCCTGTCGAGCCGAATTTCCGTTCCGGCACGCTCCCCTTTCGGGTGCCCCCAGAAATTATTGTCAAAATAGACCTTCCATTCACGCGTATCTTCCTCGATTGGGATAGCATGCACACCTTCATACGAAAAATCTCCGACTACCTTATCCATCCAATCCCTCCTTCGCAGCCTCCGCTTCTTCTTATGGATAGTGTAACAGAAGTTCAACCACTTATCAACGCGAAGAAGCCTTCCTTTTGCAATCATAACCACCAGTAAACTGGTGGTATGCACTGCCCCTGTAAGGGGCTTATTA